>ERZ1370068.2865-contig-1995_pt1 | contig 88414 bp, 113 predicted proteins | sample MGYA00561227_ERZ1370068 | MGnify/ENA primary metagenome ERZ1370068 (study PRJEB38410, sample SAMEA6850437) | metagenome | study: Metagenomic assessment of the ecological functions of the soil: analysis of the soil microbiota associated with the...
ACCTCCTCGACGCAGGTCGTCTCCAGGCCTTGCCGCGGAATTAGCCGGTCATAGAAGTGCGGGAATGTCTTCGCGTTGATAGAGAACGCCGCAGGCGATGCGATCCTGAACCTGCGTAGCGAGCGCCTTCGCCTGCTGCAGATTGCTTGGGTCGTGACCATCGGCATTTGCATCGAAGTACCTATCCAACAGATATTCGTGCGTCGCGAAGTGATTGTATGTCGGACACGCCTGGAGCATCTCGACGAAGGCAAAGCCGCGGTGCTGAATGGCGGCTTTGAGAATGCGAGTCATCAGTTTGATGTCACCGCTAAAGCCACGGGCAACGAAGGTGGGGTTGAGCGAGAAGATCAGGTCCATGCTCGCCAACGTATGCTCGGGTATCCCGTTGGGGCTTGTGTTCATTGGCTGGCCCTGTGGCGTGAGCGAACTCGCCTGCCCGGTCGTTAGCCCGTAGTTTGTATTGTTGTGAAGGACGAACGTGATGGGATAATTGCTCCTCACGCCATGGACCAAATGACCGATACCCTCCGAGAAAGTCGCGCCATCCCCGCCGAAGGCGATGACCGGAACCTTCATGTTTGCAAGCTTCGCGCCTGCTGCAAACGGGATGACGCGACCATGGAGCCCGTGGAAGCGGTAACCCTCAATTTTGTCCGAGCCGTTGCCGTTACAACCGACATCGTAGCAAAGGCAAACCTGCCACGGATGCAAATTCAGTTCTACCAGCGCATACTTCACGGCCGTCCAAATGCCATAGTTGCCGCAGCCGTCACACCAGACGCATTTGGTTTCCGAATAGTACTCGGAAAGAGACGGCAGGCGGGTCTGCAGAGCGATATTCATGATGAGGTACCTGCATATTCGAAACCGGAAAAATTCTCTTCGTTTTCTGAGGTGCTCGCACATCTCTCGATCACTGACGAAAGAAGCTCATCGTAGAAAAACGGCCGGCCGTCGTATTTGAGAATTTTATCCGGGATATCCAGGCCGCATTCCATCCTGATGAGCATGCCCAACTGCCCCTGATAGTTCTGCTCCACCACGACAATGCGTTTCGACCGCATTGCCAATCTCTCGAAGCTCCTGAGTGCGGAGCGGCCAGAGATACGTGTAGTGCAAATACGCGATCTTCCGCCCTCGCAGTTCATCGCTGCACATGACGTCTCGAAATGTGTCGCCGGTGCTTCCCCAGCCGATCGCGAGCAACTCGATTTCGTCGCCTGCATCCATCCAATCGGTCAGTCTTTGCGCTGCGACCGCCGATACGCAAATCAGGTGCGGGAAGCCGCGCTTTTAATCCGTGGAACTTCCGCAATCGCTTTTCCATTTGCAACTTGGCATTGAGGCCGGACTCATCCACCGCGCCCATAGAATTGTGTTCATCGCCCTGGGCGCAATAGGTCGCCGCCTCGCTGCCGGGAAGCCATCGCAACGAAACGCCGCCCTTGGCGTGCGGGTCAAATCGATCAGAAGATTTCAGGAATTTCAGCTTTTCGGGATCGACGACCAGCTCGACCGCGATCGATATCGGCCTTTTCCAGATCGTAGGGGTGTTGCGTGTAGAGCGCCTCGGCGATCTGCTTGTCGGTGAGGACAATGACACTGATTTGATACTGCTCTGCCAGATTGAATGCGACCGGCATCAAATCGAAGGCGTCCTGGCTGTTGCTGACCGCGATGACGCAGCGCGTGAACTCGCCGGCAGAGCAACTCGCGGCCTGCAAGAGACCGCCTTGAGCCGTCCAGGTCGGCAGGCCCGTCGCCGGACCGGGGCGTTGCGCCAGCACAAACACCGTCGGGTTCTCGATCATGGCATTCAGAGACAGTGTCTCGCTCATAAGATCAAATCCGACACCGGAGGTGGCGGTGAGCGCGCGGGTTCCCATGTACATCGCCCCGCTCACGATCTGCGCGGCGGTGATTTCGTCTTCCGCCTGCTTGACCACCATGTGAGTCTTGTTTTCGAGCTCGGCAATGAATGACAGCAGCGGGCTGGAGGGCGTCATCGGGTAGCCGGCATAGAGCCGCACCCCGGCATGAACCGCGCCGAGTCCCATCGCTTGACTGCCGGTAATCAGAAGGTGGCTGGCGAAGCCCTTGTCAGGCGGCGGCAACGCGACGGAGATCGTCCCTTGCTCTGGATCGACAAAGGAATATCCCTCATCGATGCATCGCATGTTGAGTTCGAGCAGGGCTTTCTTCTTCGCAAACTTCTCTCCGACGAGGGATTTGAGGGCATCGATATCCTGGTCCAGCATGGACCAGACAAAGGCGGTCAGCAGCACGTTCGACAGAATTGCCCTCGCGCCGAGGCGATTGAGCATGTCGTCGACCGGGAAATAGATGACGTGAAGGCTTCGCTCCGCGATCAGCTTCCGATGATGCTCCGGAAACTGCCACCCGGGCGTCACGTGCAGCACGATCCCGCCCTGCTTCAGGTCATCCAGGTTCAGCTCGAGACCGTGATGGTTGAGCGCGACAAGCACGTTCACCTTCGTTTCGGTGCTGCAAATGCGTTGATTCGAAACGTCGAGCTGATAGCTCGCGTGTCCGCCCTTTATGAGCGAGGGATACTCCCGGTAGCCGAACACGCAGTATCCGGATCGCTTGAGACCCTTGGCGATGATCGCGCCAATGGAGTTTATTCCCTGTCCGGAAGCGCCGACCATCTTGAGAGAGATACGAGGCATCGTCTAACCCCTATCTGCCGGGTTCGAAGCATCCACCAACTGTTTGCCCCAAACTCTTACTGCTTCCTCCTGGCCGTAGGGCTCGTCTATGATCTTGAGCGTTGGCACGATCAGCCGGCCATGATGGGCCTTGACGTAGTCCTGCAAATGATCCGCCGCTCGCGCCGTGTAGAAGTATCGATGGTCCCCGAGTCCGATGCACGCACAAGGCTTGCCGGCCAGGTCCAGAGTCTTCGCCTTGTCATGGAGCAGCACCCACATGTGTGGATTCAATTGTCCCTCGATACCCCTGTATTCCAGGTCGAGGAGGCGAGCAGGAGAACATCTCCGCTCAGCAAATCCTGTGGCTGCGTTTTCTCGGCCATCGTTTCCGCGATCTCCCAGCCTGGAGTGATGCCCTTCAAAGAATCGATCAGCGTATCCACCACGTACTCCGTGTGACCGCTGGTCGAGGCAAAGACGATGTGGAGAGACTCGACGCTGAATGAAGTGCGGGACAGCCTCGGCGGCATTGGCGGTGTTGTTCACGAGTTACCTCCGCTTTCCACCGGCATGACGGTTGCTCCTCGCGACACCTTCAACGTTCGATCGGAATAGCTGTCGATCGAACTTGTTTATCAAATCAAATTCGTCCGCCGCTTGGAGACGTGTGCGCGACTTGGCTATTGCTGCGGGCTCAGAGGTAGCTTCGCTTCTGCGCTGCTACCGGGATCCTGTTCAGGTCATCTCGAAGCGGTAGGTGAACTCGTTCGTCACGACGCCGCCTCCTCGAGAACGGGCAGCACGCCCTCGATCTCCTTGCGACGCGGTTCGAGAAAGTTCGGCAGCTCAAGTCCCGACCGAGGGCCTCGACCGGCTCGTCGACCGCAAATCCGGGAATATCGGTCGCGATCTCGAACAGAACGCCGCCGGGTTCGCGGAAGTAGATCGAGCGGAAGTACTTGCGGTCCTTCTGTTCGGTCGGGTGCCGGCCGTGGGTGCGGATCAGCTTCTCGGTCATCTGCGCCTGCTGTGCGTCGTCCGCAGCGCGGAAGGCGATGTGATGCACCGAACCGCGTCCCTGGTGGCCCTCGCAGAACTCCCGCAGCTTCGTAGATGTCGACCACGCTGCCTTTCGCGTCGCCCGCCGCAGCGAAGCGGATCACCGATCCTTCACGGGCGACCTCGCGGAAGCCGAACACATCGGTCAGGATCGCTGCCGTCTTCTGCGCGCTGTCGAGAAGCAGCGTCACGCCCTGCAAGCCGCGGATCGCATGTTCGGAAGGGATGTCCTCGTTGCTCCAGCCCGGCTCATTCTCGGCATCGGCGATGCCGACGAGCGCGAGCGCCATCCCATCCTGATCCGCGAAAGGCAGCACGGACTCACCGAAGCGCTTCTCCGGCGTCTGGTAGGGAATTCCCTTCTCGATGAAACGCTGCGTCCAGTAGCCGATTGAGCGCAGCGGGACGCGGAAGGCGGTCTGGCTGCGTTTCGCCAACGCCGCGCCGGCCTGCCGGGCGTTCGTCCAGGGAAGAAGGTCAGGATGGTGCCAGGACTGCCGGTCCCGTCACCGTAATAGAAGTGGTAAGTCGACGGATCCACGTAGTGGATTCGATTTTCACGTACCGGCTGAATGGCCGTTTTGCGCCATGAGCGGACCTTCCGACCGGGTCCATTCTTATCGAAACTTGCTCTCCATCGCCGTCGATGAAGGTTTTCTCGGCAGACGTGCCACCTTGGCGGCGCAGATGCCCTTATTGGATCGATCGCGCTCAAATAAGGCCATTGAGGAGCGGCCCCGTTGCGGAGACTGGCCAAGGTAGAACGGAGCCGACAGCTCTTCGGCTGTAACGAAAAACTAAGCCGCGAGATGTGATCAAGCGCCCCAGCGCAGCGCCGCCGTGTGCACCGGAGCATCCCACAATTCCTTCGCCTGGCCATCGAGCGCGGATACGGTGATCGAGACACCGGCCATGTCGAGAGCTGTCACATAGGATCCGGTCAGGAAACGCGTCGCCTTGATCCCCGCACCGTCCAGAATTCGCTTGGCGCTGTTGACCATCAAATAGAGTTCGATCAGCGGCGTTGCGCCGAACCCGTTGACGAGAAGCAGCACTTCGCTGCCCTGCTTCGGCGCAAGGTCCTTGAGGATCGCGCCAACGAGTTCCTCGGCAATCGCATCGGCGGGAGCCAGCCGTACCCTGCGCCGGCCAGGCTCGCCATGAATGCCGACACCCATTTCCATTTCGTCGTCGGCCAGCGTGAAATTCGGCCGCCCCGCCGCCGGCACGGTGCACGGCAACAGCGCCACGCCCATCGAGCGCGTGCGCCGGTTGACGTCGTCGCCGAGCGCCTTGAGGGCGGCAAGCGGCATTCCGGTCTCGGCCGCGGCGCCGACCATCTTTTCCACGATCAGCGTACCCGCGACACCGCGACGACCGGTCGTGTAGGTCGATTTCTCGACCGCCACGTCGTCGTTCGTCACCACGCTCGCAACTTCCCGCCCGGCCATCTCGGCAGCCATGGTGAAATTCATCACATCGCCTTCGTAGTTCTTGACGATGAAGAGAACGCCCGCGCCGGTGTCGACGGCCTCCGCAGCCTCGATCATCTGGTCCGGCGTCGGCGAGGTGAAGACCTGGCCGGGGCAGGCGGCATCGAGCATGCCGCGGCCGACAAAGCCCGCATGCAGCGGTTCATGTCCCGAACCGCCGCCTGAAATCAGTGCGACCTTGCCCGGCTTCAACGTGCGGCGGCGCACGAATTTGCGCTCAGGCCCGAGCAGCAGGATATCCGCATGCGCGGCCGCAAAGCCGTCAAGACTTTCTTCGAGTACCGTCTCGGCGCCGTTGATCAGCTTTTTCATAAACGCCCTCCCGATGGTTCACTTGCGGTTCGAATCAATCCGTCAGCCGACGCTCTCGGCGTAGCGCGCGAGCTGCGCCGCAAAATCGATGACGAGTTGTTCGAGCGCGCGGTTCTTCTTGTCGTCGCCGAGGTCGGGCACCGTCACCGCGATGGTGCGCGTGCGCGCTTCGCGATGGGATGCGCGCAGCCGGCCGGGATGCGCGCGTCCGTAGGCTTCCAGGAAGGCCGCGCGCTCGGCGCCGGACAGATGGCAGACTTCGAAGATGATCGCGACATGCTTCGCCGGGATCGGCACCAGATAGGCCGGATTGGTGATCTGGGTCACGAAGGAGCGGTTCTTGCCCAGCGCCGCCGCAAGCTTGAGCCTGGTCCCCGACGGCCGGTTGTCGAGCACCCGCCGCAGGATGACCTTGTAGTCGGCGACATTGCTGTCGCCCGGCGCACGCGTGTCTCTCGCCTGCTTCGTCCGTCATGAACCTACCTTTGCGATCGCGGCCTTGAGCCGCGCTACCGTCAACCGGCGCCACCGAGAGGGTCCGTCAAGCCGGTCGCAAGCAGCGCCGTCGTCAGGCGGGTGTCGGCCGCCGCGTCGCCGCAGAGCGAGACCTCGACACCGCGCTTGCGCGCAGCCTCGACGGTGCGGGCGATCAGCGCCAGCACCGCCGGATTGCCTGCATCGTTGAGGTCGGCGACCGCGCCGATATCGCGCGCCGCGGCCATCGTGTACTGGGTCAGGTCGTTCGAGCCGATCGAATAGAACGCGGCGCCGAAATCCTCGGCGCAGAGCGCCGCCGCCGGAACCTCGACCATGATACCGAGCGGCGGGCGGGCGCAGGCGATCCCTTTCGCCCTGAGTGCTGCGACCTCCGCGTCAAGCATGACACCGGCACGATCGAGTTCCGAGGGAACGGCGATCATCGGCAGCATCACTTTCAGCACCCCGTGCACGGCCGCACGCGCCAGCGCCCGCAGTTGCACGCGAAACACCTCCGGCCGCGCCAGCGAGAGGCGGATGCCGCGAAGGCCGAGAAACGGATTGCTCTCGCCATCGATCGTCAGACCGGCGATCGGCTTGTCGCCGCCGGCATCGAGGGTGCGGATCGTCACCGGCCTTCCCTGGGCCCACTCAAGAATGCGCCGATAGATCGCATATTGCGTGTCCTCGTCCGGCAGGCCGTGAGACGCCTCGAACAGGAATTCCGTGCGCACGAGACCGATGCCGTCGCAGATCGCGGGATCGAGGCCCGCAAGGTCTTCAGGGGCGGCGATGTTGAGCAGAACCGCGATCCGCCGGCCGTCGGCGGTATAGGCAGGCGCAAGGCTGGCCGGCCTCGGCGGCGGCCAGCGCAGCGTTCGCAGCCGCCATGCGCTGCTCGAACAGGCGACGCGTCTCCGGCTCGGGATCGAAGATCACGCTGCCGGCGTCGCCATCGACCAGCGCCAACGCCGGTGGCTGCCCGTTCCACGACAACGGGCCGAGCCCGACCACCATGGGCGCCCCGCGCGCCCGCGCCAACATCGCGACATGCGAGGAAGGTGAGCCCGCAGCCAGCGCGATGGCGCCGCCGTGCGACCAGTCGGCGGCAAGAAAGGCGGAAGGCGTGATGTCGTCAGCCGCAACGATCGAGCCACCGGCAATCCTGGCGACCGTGTCCACGCCGCTCAGATGCGCGAGCACGCGGTCGCGGATGTCGACGATATCCGCGGCACGGGCACGGAAATATTCATCTTCAGCAGCGCGATAGCCAGCGATCTCCACGTCGAGTGCCGAGCGCCAGGCATGGTCGGCAGCGATCCCCGCCGAGATGACCTCATATGCCGCATCCGCCAGCGCATCATCTTCAAGCATGGCGACCTGGAATTCCAGAATGTCGGCCACCTCGCCCTGAATCGTCTTGATCTGCTCGGCGATCTCCGCCCTCGCGCCTTCAATCGCCGCCCGCAGTGCCGCCGCCTCCTGCGCGGGATCGTCGCTCGCCGTTCGCCTGGCCACAGCCGCAGTCAGCATGGTGACCGGTCCGATCGCGAGACCCGGCGAGGCAGCACGGCCGATGAGATGGATCTCTGCCACCGCGATCAGGCCTCGCCGAAACCGTCATGCACCAGCGCAAGCACGGCAGCAAGCGCTGCCTTGCCGTCGGGGCCGGTGACGCGGAAATGCAGCGTCGCTCCCTGCGGTGCCTTCACGCGCATCACCTTCACCGGGACTCTTCGCATCGGTCCAGGGCCCGTCCGGCGCAAGCGCAAGTTCGATCTTCGCTGCAAAGCCTTTCGCGCACTGCGTGAGCTTGACCGACGGCCGCGCATGAAGACCGACGGCGTTGACGAGAACCGCCGAGGCCGTCAGCGGCACGAAGGCGTTAGCCGCCCGGCTGGCGTTGACATCATGCATAGAATTCCTCCGCGCTACGTTTGACGGCAGCAAGCGACGAACCGCCCGAGGACTCGGTCGCTGCGATCACGGCGCCCTCAACCACCGGCGCATTGCAGACAACGACGCGCGCACGTCGATCTTCAGCCAGCATCTCCACCGCCATCTCCGAATTCGTCTCCGCCCCGCCAAGATCGACCAGGATCGCCACGCCCGCCGGCGACCAGGCCGCCTCGATTGCCTCGAGGATACCGGCGACATTCGTGCCGAGCCCGCCATCGGTATCGCCGCCGGTCCAGGCGAGCGGCACGGCGTTGCCTACCATCTGGCGCACCATATCGGCTGCGCCTTCCGCGATTTTGGAGGAATGCGAAACGATGACGATGCCGACATTGCCGGAACTTGAATTGCTCATGAAATTGCCTCGAATTCCAGCGCCGCAACGGCTGCGCTGATCAGGAGGGACGCCGAGCGCGACCCCGGGTCCATATGACCGATGGATCTTTCGCCGAGGAAGGATGCCCGGCCGCGGGTCGCAAGCATCGGCGTCGTGCGATCGGCGGCTTGCGCCGCCTCGGCCGCAATCGCCCTGGCATCGCCGCCCCCGGCAAATACGGCTTGCACCGGCACCAGGACATCCAGCAAGGTTTTCTGCCCCGCTTCCGAACGCCCGCGCGTCTTGACCGCGTTGATCGCCTTGTCCGTCGCCGCGACGAGATCGGCGCGCGCCGGCTGCTCCGGAAGCGCCTTGCCGAGCTCCATGAAGAAGGTGCCGACCAGCGGCCCGGAAGCGCCGCCGACCTTCATGACCAGCGTCATTCCAATCGCCTTCAGCATCTCCGGCAACGATTTGTCCGCGAGGCCGGGCAGCGTCGCGAGCACGGCCTCGAAACCGCGCTTCATGTTCAATCCGTGATCGCCGTCGCCGATCGCCTGGTCGAGGCTGGTCAGTTCTTCGGCGTGTTCGATCATCGACGCTGCAAGCGCCCGCACCAGTCTTTCCCTGGCTGCCCGATCGAGACTCATGCCGCGACCCTCCCGCCGGCCGCATCGAAGAACAGCGGCTTGTTGAGGCGAAGCGACACGATATCCCCGGCGCCGAGCCTGGCTTCAGGGTCGGACAACGTCACGACGGGTTGGCCGCCAAGGTCGAGATGGAGATGGCTCTGGTCGCCGAGATGCTCGATCCGCGTGACGGTCGCCTGACACGTCGCCGCCGCCGCGCGCGATCGTCAGGTGCTCGGTGCGCGCGCCGATGGTCCTGGCCCCGCGCGGCGCGCCGGCAAACAGAGCCGCCGGCAGCAGGTTGATCGCCGGCTGGCCAAGCCGCGCGGCGACATGGGCGTTGATCGGGTTCTCGTAGATCTCGCGCGGCGTACCGATCTGCAGCAGCCGCCCGGCCTCGATGACGCCGATGCGCGAAGCCATGGTCATCGCTTCGGTCTGATCATGGGTGACATAGAGGATGGTCGCGCCGAGATCGGTCTGGATGCGCTTGAGTTCAAGACGCATTTCGCCGCGCAGCTTGGCGTCCAGCGAGGAGAGCGGTTCGTCCATCAGATAGATCGCGGGCGAGCGCACCAGGGCCCGGCCGATCGCGACCCGCTGCATCTGTCCGCCCGACAACTGCGTTGCCTTGTTGTCCAGCTTGGTTTCGATGTGGAGAAGACGCGCGACTTCCCGCACCTTGGCGCGGATCTCGGCCTCCGGTACGCGGCGGATCGGCGCGCGCAACGCAAAAGCCATGTTCTCGAACACGGTAAGATGCGGATACAGCGAATATTGCTGGAAGACGAAAGCGACGTCGCGATCGGCCGGCGCATCGCCGGTCACGTCGCGTCCGCCGATCCGGATCGAACCGCGGTCCGGCATCTCCAGTCCGGCGATCAGGCGCAACGTCGTCGTCTTGCCGGCGCCCGTCGGCCCGAGCAGCGCAACGAATTCGCCGTCTCCGACGGTCAGCGACAGATCGCTGACGGCCTGCGTCTTCTTGAACGCCTTGGAGACCGCCCTGATCTCGACCTCAGCCATGCGCGCCTCCCTCATGCAACGCGGTGCGGATCGCCCGGCCGGACGCCTTGTCGAAGATCGACAGCGTATCGGGCCGGAAGTCGAGCCCGACATTCTCTCCGGTCCGAAACGACACGCTGGCGGGCGACCGGGCCTTGAGTGCGCCATAGCGCGTCGTCACGGTCACGATCTGCGTCGTGCCGAGATACTCCGATCCCATAGACCTCGCCCCGCACGACGCCGCGATCGGCGAAACGCACATGCTCGGGCCTGACCCCGAGGACGAGATCGCTTTCCGGCAGCGCCTCGCGCGCGGCGGGAATGGCAACCTCGCGCTCGCCGAGCCGGATCGCCTGCGCGCCGGCTTGCAGGCTGCCGCGGAACGGCAGGAAGTTCATCGGCGGCGAGCCGATGAAATCTGCAACGAAGAGCGAGGCAGGCCGGTCATAGATGTCGCGCGGGCTCGCGACCTGCTCGACGACGCCGTTGTTCATCACGGCGATCATGTCGGCCATCGCCATGGCCTCGAGCTGATCGTGCGTGACGTAGACCGTGGTCGCTCCGAGCCGGTCATGCAGTGCGCGCAATTCACGGATCATCGCCTCGCGCATTTCGGTATCGAGTGCGCCGAGCGGCTCGTCCATCAGGAAACATTTCGGCTTGCGCACGATCGCCCGCCCGAGCGCGACGCGCTGCCGGTCGCCGCCGGCAAGACCCGACACCGGCCGGTCGAGAAGATGCGAAATGCGCAGGATGCGTGCGGCCTCCACCACCCGCCGGTCGGACTCCGCCGCGCCGATGCCCTCGCATTTCAGGGGAAAGCCGATGTTTCGCCGGACATTCATGTGCGGATAGAGGGCGAACAGCTGGAACACGAAGGCGATATCGCGGGCCGATGCGCGGTTCATCGTGACGTCCTCGCCATCGAGCCGAATGGTGCCGGCCGTCGGCAGTTCCAGCCCTGCAATCATGCGCAGCGTCGTCGTCTTGCCGCAGCCGGAAGGACCCAGCAGGCAGAGGAACTCGCCGTCCTCCACCGTGAAGCTGGCAGCCTTGACGGCATGGAAATCGCCGAAGGATTTGTCGAGCGCTTCGACCCTGATCTGTGCCATCCGCCCTACTCCTGACCTTCGAGACAATGATGAACATCACCGTGCCGAACAGCGTGGTCGCGAACGACCAGGAATAGAGCGTCAGGAAAAACGGCTGCATCAGCATGACGACGCCCGCGGCGATGATCGCCGTCGCGATGGCCTCCAGCGGACCGCGCCGCAGAATTCTGTCCGCGAAGCTGCGCCGGCATGGAGGAGTGTGCATCGAGGCTCATTTGCGAACGGCTCCAAAGGTGATGCCGCGCAGCAGATGCTTGCGCAAGAGCACCGTGAATACGACGATCGGCACCAGAAACAGCGTCGTGCCGGCGGCGACCGCGGGCCAGTCCTGCCCGCCCTCGCCGATGATGATCGGAATGAAGGGCGGCGCCGTCTGCGCGTTGCCGGAGGTCAGAAGCACCGCGAAGGCGTATTCGTTCCAGGCGAAGATCAGGCAGAAGATCGCGGTTGCCGCGATTCCGGTCGTCGCCTGCGGCAGCACCACCTTCACGAAGGCCTGAAAGCGCGTATAGCCGTCGATCATGGCCGCTTCCTCGTACTCGCGCGGGATCTCGTCGATGAAGCCCTTGAGCAGCCAGACGGCGAGCGAGACGTTGACCGAGGTGTAGAGCAGGATCATGCCGAGCCTGGTATCCGACAGCCCGATGGTGCGGTACATCAGGTAGATCGGGATCGCGACCGCGATCGGCGGCATCATCCGCGTCGACAGGATGAAGAACAGCAAATCGTCCTTCAGGGGCACGCGGAACCGCGAGAACCCGTAGGCCGACAACGTGCCGAGGGCGACCGCGAGCACGGTCGAGCCGAAGGCGATGATCAGCGAATTGATGAAACGCGGCACATAGTTCGACGGTCCGGCGACCACCATGTTGCGGCCGCGCGCAATTTCATCGCAAAGCCCCTGCGGCGGTCCCAGCGTGCGGATGAATTCCGGCGTCTGGCGCGAGCGCGTGGTGAAGAGATTGCAGAAACCTTCCAGCGACGGCGTGAAGACAGACTTTGGGCGGATAGGAGATCGCATCGTCCGGCGACTTGAACGAGGTGAGCACGATCCAGACCAGCGGGATCATGGTGATCACGGCATAGAGAATCACGAGCGAACCCGCCAATCGCCTGGTGCCGGGCGATGGTTCGACGACGGAATGGGCTGTGTTGGCGATGGCTCATCGGCTTTTCACCCGGTTCAGCGCCTTCACATAGATGTTGGCGAGGCCAAACACCGTCACGAACAGGATGATCGCGAAGGCCGAGGAATAGCCGGTCCGCCAGCTCTCGAAGGCCGCGCGCTTGAGCGTGATCGAGGCGACCTCCGTGGTCGATCCCGGCCCGCCCCGGTGAGCAGGTTGACCATGTCGAACATCTTGAAGTTCTCGATGCCGCGGAACAGCACGGCAAGCATGATGAACGGCAACGCCATCGGCAGCGTGATCGACCAGAACTGCCGCCATTTCGACGCGCGGTCGACCTCCGCCGCCTCATAGATGTAGTCCGGGATCGATCGCAGGCCGGCAAGGCAGATCAGCATCACATAGGGCGTCCACATCCAGGCGTCGACGATGACGATCGCCCAGGGACTGAGCGTCACGTCGCCCAGCATCTGGAACGACGATGCGGAGCGGCCGGTGAGGAAAGCGACCACATAGTTGAAGAGGCCGATCTGCGGCTGGTAGAGGAACGTCCAGAAATTGCCGACCACGGCCGGCGAAAGCATCATCGGCAGCAGGATGATCGTGGTCCACACGCCGTGGCCGCGGAATTTCTTGTCGATCAGGAAGGCAAGGCCAAATCCGAGCACGGTCTCGATGACGACGGTCCAGAACACGAAATGCGCCGTCACCTGCATCGCCGCCCAGATGTCCGGATCGGTCAGGATCGTCTGGTACCAATCGATCCCCAGCCACTTCACCGGCGCATTGGCCCGGTTGGCCCGATAGTTGGTGAATGACAGATAGATGGTCCAGACCAGCGGGAAGATGTTGATCGCCAGCAGCAGCACCATCGTCGGGGTGATGAAGAGCCATGCGAGCGCCTTGTCGGACAGGCCCCGGATGCGGCGCACCACGGCGGGCTGCACGGGCACAGCGCCGTAGGTGATCCGCGATGAGGCACTCAAATCATTCATGGCGTCGGCTGGTCCTGATGCACTGCGATTGCCGGCTTCGAAAGAGGTCCTGGTATTGCCGGAAAGAATGGCCTGGAGCGCTGACGAACCGCGCTCCAGGCCGCTATCCTAGAACTTCTTGCCCTCTTCCTTGAAGATGGCTTTCCAATCTTTCACCAGCCCGTCGAGCGCTTCCTGCGCGGTGCCCTTGTCGGCGACCACGTAGTCATGCACGCGCTTCTGCTCGGCCTGCAGGAGCTGGGCGTAGGAGGGCTCGGCCCAGAAGTCGACCACCATGCCCATCGACTTCAGGAACTCCTTGGCGAACGGGGCGCTGTCCGGGAAGCTCGGGTCGTTCAGCACGGATTTGGCGCAGGAATAGCCGCCCAGCGCCCACCACTTCTTCTGCACATCGTTGCCGGCGAACCATTTGATGTATTGCAGCGCTTCGCCCTGGTTCTTGGAATAGGAAACCACGGAGATTCCCTGTCCGCCGAGCTGGGTTGCCTGGGTGGTGGCGGCGGGATTGGAGAAGAAGCCGATCTTGTCGCCGCCGACATTCGGATCCTTGTAGAGGCCGGGGAAGAAGGCGAAGAAGTTCATCTGCAGCGCCACCTGGCCGGACTTGAAGGCATCAAGACCTTCCGACATGTAGGAGTTGGAAGCGCCGGGAGGCGTGCAGCACTTGTAGAGCTCCTTGTAGGCTTCGAGCCCCTTGACGGCGCCCGGCGAGTTGACGAACCCGTCCATCGCATAGGGCTTGTTGGGATCCTGATATTTGAAGCCGTAGTCGTAGAGATAGTTCGAAACGCCCATGGTGATGCCTTCCGAGCCGCGCTCGGTATAGATCGAGGCACCATAGACCTTCTTGCCGTCGATCTCGCGGCCCTGGAAGAACTTGCGCGATGTCGCGGAGTTCGTCGAGCGTCTTCGGCACGGCGAGATCGCGGCCATATTTGGCCTTGAAATCCTTCTGCACGTCGGGCCGCGCAAACCAGTCCTTGCGATAGGTCCAGCCCACCGCGTCGCCCATGGCCGGCAGCGCCCAATAGTTCGGCGTGTTCTTCGGCCACTGCGAATAACCGACCACGGTGGCCGGCATATAGTCGTCCATGCTGATGCCTTCCTTCTTGAAGAAGTCATTCAGCTTGACGTACTGGCCGTTCTCGGCGGCGCCGCCGATCCACTGCGAATCGCCGATGATGAGATCGCACAACGACCCGCGCGAGTTGAGTTCGTTCAGGAAGCGATCGGCATAGTTGGTCCAGGGCACGAATTCGAACTTCATGCCGATCCCGGTCTTGGCGGTGAAGTCCTTCGACAGTTCGACCAGCGCGTTGGCCGGGTCCCATGCGGCCCAGCACAGCGTGATCGTCTTGCCCTGCGCGTGCGCGGGCGTGGTCGCCGCTCCGATGCCGAGCGCGGCGGCAAGGGCACCGCCTGCAACAAGAAGCGCCTTCATGCATGTGTTCATGCGCATTTCCCTCCAGTTGAGCCGGCCATCGACATGGCGCGGCGTTCCTGCCCGCTCGAATGCTTCGAGCAGTGCGACACAGTCCGTGACGGTTTGATTCACTAAACTTGACGTTCCCTCGCGCTTCCCGGATTCTTAGGATCCGGCGAAGCTCGATTTGTTTAGTGAAACACGATTTACTAAACATTGCAAGCGAGCTGTTGCAGATTTTGTTCGACGCGCGATTTTTCAGACGTTTTGGACCGGTCTCGCCGTTGCGGGCTCATGCCCCAAATCAATCGATCTGCGTCGGCCCGACGCTGTGAACCTCGGTCTTCCCGGCACCGAGGTCACGGCAAACGATCGCGGCTGAGTCAGCACTTCCGGCTGCAGGATCTCGTCGAGTTGCTCTTGCGACAGCAGCTTCTTCGCCAGCACCAGATCGTAGACGCTCTTGGCCGGTGACCAGCGCCTCCTGCGCGACCTCGGTGGCGTTGGCGTAGCCGATATACGGGATTGAGCGCGGTCACGATGCCGATCGAGTTTTCGACGCCGCGCGCGCAGGTGCTCGCGATTGGCGGTGATGCCGTTGACGCAGCGCTCGGCCGAGCGTCAGGCAGCCGTTGCGCAGATGATTGACGCTCTTGAACAGGCTGTGCGCGATGATCGGCTCGAACGCGTTGAGCTGCAGCTGACCGGCCTCGGCGGCAAAGCTCACGGTGACGTCGTTGCCGATCACCTCGAAGGCGATCTGGTTGACGACCTCCGGGATCACCGGGTTGACCTTGCCCGGCATGATGCTGACGAGCCCGCCTGCATCGGCGGCAGGTTGATCTCGCCAAGTCCGACGCGCGGACCTGATGACAGCAGCCGCAGATCGTTGCAGGTCTTCGACAGCTTCACCGCGACGCGCTTGAGCACGCCCGAGAGCTGCACGAAGCGCGCCGCAGTCCTGCGTCGCCTCGACCAGGTTCGGGCGCGGTGACCAGCGGAATGCCGGTGATTTCCGCAAGTGCCGGCACACGAGGCCCGCATAGTCCGGATGCGCGTTGATGCCGGTGCCGATCGCGGTCGCGCCCAGGTTGATCTCGCGGATCAGCAGCGCGGCTTCCTTCAGCCGCTGCTCGTCCTCGCCGAGCATCACCGCGTAGGTGGAGAACTCCTGCCCGAGCGTCATCGGCACCGCGTCCTGCAACTGGGTGCGGCCCATCTTGAGCACGTCGTCGAACTCCTCCGCCTTGCGCCTCGAACGCGCGGCGCAGCACCGCCATGCGCCTCGACCAGCCGCGAAGATGCCGAAATAGGCCGCGACCTTGAGCGCCGTCGGATAGACGTCGTTGGTGCTCTGGCTCATGTTGACGTGCTCGTTGGGGTGCAGATATTTGTACTCGCCCTTGCGGTGGCCCAGCAGCTCGAGAGCGCGGTTGGCGATCACCTCGTTGGCGTTCATGTTGGTCGAGGTGCCCGGCGCCGCCCTGAATGACGTCGACCACGAACTGCTCGTGCAGCCTGCCCGGCGCGCATCTCCTCGCAGGCGGCGACGATGGCGTCGGCACGTTCGTGCGTCGAGCAATCCCAGCTCGCGATTGCGCTTGCGCCGCGGCGACTGCTTGATCGCAGGCCAGCGCTGCGGATCAGGTCCGGATAGATCGAGATCGGGGTTGCCGGTGATCGGGAAATTCTCGACCGCGCGCAGCGTGTGGACGCCGTAATAGGCCTCGCGCCGGCACATCGCGGTCGCCCAAAGATCGTGTTCGCGTCGCGTTGTCATCGGGGACCTCACCGGAATTTTCTGGACCGCTATAAGATCAGAGCCGACGGATTTTCATAGTGTCGACGGGACGGCCCCCATCCTGAGGCGCGCTCTTGCGCGCCTCGCACGGCACGGCCCGGCCGTGGCCATTCACCCTTCGAGGCTCGCTGGCGCTCGCACTCAGGATGACGGGATATTTTCCGATCAGGAGCTTGATAGGTTTTCTTGATTTGCTCGTCGGGCGCGCGAAACTCACGCCACGTCCATAGCGCCGCCGGATTTGCGTCTTCGAGCCCGATGGTCGGCGACGACGGCGCGATAGGTTGTGCGGATCAAGCGGTCGACGAGCGGCGGCGGCGGTTCGCCGCGGACGAGGTGCTGGCGCACGGCGGCAACCGGAACCTCGGAAATCAGGAATTGCGCAAGCCGCACTTCCTCGCGTCCGTCCTTTCCGGAAGATCACCCGCGCCCGTCGCTGCGACCCGGCCTCCATTCGCTGCGCCATATCGGCGACCCGCGCGCGCAGTTGTTCCGGCCATTCGCCCTGCACGAAATCCCTTTCGGTCAGTACAGCAAAAGCAGCCGCCGCGCCGTCGAGTGCATGCGCGCCCAGGCCGGCGTGTGCAGCGCGGCCCGCAAGGCGTCGCCGGCCTCGAGGGCGGCGCTCACTCCTTGCTGGAAGTCGAGGACCGTCTGCAGCCACAGTTCGCCCAGCAACGCGTCGCGCGAGGCGAAGCGATGGTAGAACGACCCCGTCGGCGCCTTGAGCCGCTCGGTGATCGACGCGATCGTTACCGCCGCCGGTCCCTGCGCAGACGCGTGATCGCGAGCGCGGCGGAAAAAGTCCGCCTGGCTGAATTTAGCATGGCCCATTGATCTAGAGTATATGTTCTAGATCGGTTAGTCAAAACCTGTATTCTACGGAGCGCGTGCTTGTCTCGCCGCACGCACCAGGCATTTTCCGGAGTTTGGCTCATGGCACATCGAGGCAACGACGCGCCAGCGATCAACGCGTGGCGCCTATCCGATCGAGGATCACACCTATGACGTCGTCGTCGTCGGCGCAGGCGGCGCCGGCCTGCGTGCCACGATCGGCTGCAGCGAAGCCGGCCTGCGCACCGCCTGCATCACCAAGGTGTTTCCGACCCGCTCGCACACGGTCGCGGCGCAGGGCGGCATTTCGGCGGCGCTCGGGCAACATGCACGCGGACGATTGGCGCTGGCATATGTACGACACCGTCAAGGGATCGGACTGGCTCGGCGATCAGGACGCGATCGAATATCATGGTGCAGCAACGCAGCCGGCCGCGGTCTACGAGCTCGAGCATTGCGGCGTGCCGTTCTCGCGCACCGAGGACGGCAAGATCTACCAGCGCCCGTTCGGCGGCATGACCACCGGCTTACGGCAAGGGCCAGGCGCAGCGCACCTGCGCGGCAGCGGACCGCACCGGCCACGCCATGCTGCACACGCATGTACGGGCAGGCGCTGCGGCATTCGGCCGAGTTCTTCATCGAGTACTTCGCCATCGATCTGATCATGGACGAGGACGGCGTCTGCCGCGGTGTCGTCGCGCTGAAGCTCGACGACGGCACGCTGCATCGCTTTCGTGCGCAGATCGGTGATTCTGGCGACCGGCGGCTACGGCCGCGTCTACTGCCTCCTGCACCTCGGCGCACATGCTGCACCGGCGACGGCAACGGCGATGGTGCTGCGCGCCGGGCTGCCGCTGCAGGACATGGAGTTCATCCAGTTCCACCCGACCGGGATCTACGGCCCCGGCTGCCTCGATCACCGAGGGCGCGCGCGGCGAAGGCGCCTATCTCACCAATTCAGACGGCGAACGCTTCATGGAGCGCTATGCGCCCTCGGCCAAGGACCTCGCCTCGCGCGACGTCGTCTCGCGCGCGATGACGATCGAAATCCGCGAGGGCCGCGGCGTCGGCAAGAAGAAGGATCACATCTACCTGCACCTCGATCATCTCGATCCGGAGGTGCTGCACGAGCGGCTGCCCGGCATCTCCGAGATCGGCGCGGATTTTCGCCGGTGTCGACGTGACGCGCCAGCCGATCCCGATCGTGCCGACCGCGCACTACAACGATGGGCGGCATCCCGACCAATCTGCACGGCGAGGTGACCACCCGCAAGAACGGCGGCGACGATATCGTCGTGCGCGGCCTGATGGCGGTCGGCGAGGCTGCCTGCGTGTCCGGTGCACGGCGCCAACCGTCTCGGCTCCAATTCGCTGGTCGATCTCATGGTGTTCGGCTGCGCCGCGGCACGCGTTGCGCCGAAAAGCTGCGAGGCGAACGCCAACGCAGCCGGAGCTGCCGGCGAACGCGACCGGACGCGCGCTGGGCCGGCTCGACGGATTCCGACACGCCGCGGGCGGCACTTCCGACGGCGCGGCTGCGCGCGAACATGCGACGGTTCATGACCGCGAATTGCGAGGTGTTTCGCACCGGCGCAATCCTGAACAAGGGGTGCGGGCTGATCGACGCGGTCCAGGCCGGTGCCGCTGACATTGCCATCACCGACCGCTCGCTGATCTGGAATTCGGATCTGATCGAGACGCTCGAATTCGACAATTTGATCCGTCAGGCGGTGGCCACCATGCACTCGGCCGCCAATCGCACCGAGAGCCGCGGCGCGCACGCGCGCGTGAGGATTTTCCTGCGCGCGACGACGGGATGTGGATGAAACACACGCTTGCCTGGCTCGACGACGACCGGCAGAGTGACGATCGATTATCGACCCGTGCACGACTACCCGATGCTCGAACGACATCGGGTATATCGAGCCGAAGGCGCGGGTTTATTAGGGCGCGCTGCGGGATTGCGCATCCCGACCGACGGGGCGGCTGTCGCTCGGCCGGCGCGACCCCGGCGGGCCGCGATGGCGATCGCGCGCGCCGCACCCGAAGAAGGTGCTGAAGGACGCCTTGCGCGAATTCGATCATTTGATCGAGGGCGTGACAGGCGTTCGAACTGATGGGCCGGCCTGGACTACTCGTCCCCGAACAACTGGATCGGGGCATTTCGAGTCGCACGGGCTCAGGGCCGAACGCGCGCCTCGCCTCGGTTTCATCGCGGACTTTCTCCTCGACCTCACGAAGCTCCTGATCCCTCGAGCGAAGCTCCGTCGATCTCGGCTGATACCGGCGTCGTTCGGTCCATTGCTGACGGCGCTCGGCCCTACGCCTGTCTTCGGCGCGGCGCGCCTCCGCCTGATATCGGTGTCCACTTGCCCACTCGCGAAGGCGTTTCCGGGTGACTTGACGCCTCGCTCAGAGGTTGCGGCTTGCGTCACGGGTGCGGCGGGCGGCGGCGCTGCGGGCGGCGCGTTGGTTGCGGTTTGTGCATCTGCCACCGGGGCCGGTGTGTCGGCAGGGCCGTATTGGCCGGTGCGGGTCTGCGGCTTGTCCTGCGCTGGCGCCAGGTGCTGTCAGCGGTCCGGCTGCGTGCTGGGGCCCAGTCGCCGCGAGATAGGGCACTCGGCTCCGCCGGCGCATTGCTACGGGAATCGGCGCTTCGATGACATCCGCAGCTCGAGCTTGCTCATCTCGGTCTTCGGCTCGTGGGGACTGACAATATTCGAAATCAGCAATCCGCCGCCGAGGCCCACGGCAACGGCCGCGACCACGGTTCCCACGCCCGCAAAATAAGCTGTCGTGTGTGCGCATGGTTCGGCTCCTCGATCCCATGCGGGCAACGCGCGGAATCGGCCGATGTTCCGATGTGGGAAAGAGTGGTAACTGATGGAACCGGCGGCAGCGCGCGGCGCACGCTCAGATCATCGCGGCTACTTTTTCGAGGTCCGATGATGCGGGCGAGCGAGCGCACCTCGCTCTTCTGGTCTTCGCGCAACTGGAACAGCAGACGGCATCGCCGCCGATTTCAGCTTGCTGCACTTCCTCGGCCTCGGGATCGATCGGCACGCCGGCCGCATTGGGATCAGCCTGCCGCTTCGCGTGAATCTTGCGCGCGACCGCGCGCAAGCGCAGTCTCCACCGGCGGCCAGTAGGATTCCTGCGCCGACGAAAGCTTCAGGCGCTCCTTGATCCCGGCGATCTGGATGTCGCTCAGGAGCGCGCGTAGTTCTTTTGCGGCTGCGGCTTGTCGGCGGCCTTGGCTTCGGCAGGGTCGCGCGTTGAGGCGCGGCAGCGGACGCAGTCACCTTCGGCATGCCGATGATCGGCCGGCGCGGTCGATGCAGGCCTGACGCAGCGGCTCGCTCAGCGCAGCGGTGGCTTCCGGGGTTTCGAACGCAGCCAGCTGCCAGGGTTGCGACCGCAAGCCGGTCCTTCTTGTTTTCCCTGTTCGAAACCGGATTTGTTGACCGGGGAGCCTGAGGCCAGTTCGACCCGCGCGGCGGGCACGCTGTCGCGGCCGAGAATCGCGGTGGCGGCGGCGCCGACCACGAGGAAACAGGTCAGCGCGACGATCGTGATGGCTCGCGTCAAAAGGTCTCCATTCCGCCGACCGGTTCCTTGAAAACTGGATGGCAAATAAGGCTTTACCATGCCGTCGAAGAGCTTACGTCGCCCGCGGAAAGTGGTCGAAATCGCGCCAAAACGGCAAAGATCAGGCCGCCGCCGCCAGATCATAGGCTTCCTGGATATCGGCCACGATATCGGACGCCTCCCAGATCGCGTCGGGCGCGACCGAACGCAGGCTGATGGTCCAGTTGCTCTTTGACCGGTGCGGGGCATGCTCACGATGTCGAACTTCGACGTTGCGGCAAAGCGGATGCCGTTCCGAGGGCACGGCTCACCCGCCACTTGATCTCATCGAGGGTGGCCGGGGTTTTTGCATAAAAGCCGGTCGAAGTCCATATTGCGCCCCTTATTTGCGGGCAGTCCGGCCGTGGCGGCGGACCATCCTGTGGGACTATTGTTGGGGACGGATTTGGTTAACAGCCCGTTAACGGGCCAAACGGCGGCGAGAACGGCTTTGCATGGCGCGAGCTATACCTGAAACGACGATGGCCGCGGCCGGGCCGCTCGGTTCGCGGCGCCGCGCCGCTGGCGGCCATGATCATTTGCAGCCGGCACGCTGCTGCTCGCGACCTTCGAATTGTCGATGGCGGACTGGCCTTCCGGCTTTGTCCTGCTCGGCAAGATGAAAATCTCGCCAAGTGCAGACCGTTTCCAGCAGTCTAACCGATCACCGTACGCGCCGCCGCGGCGCGATGTCACGCGATCGTGCGCGCGATCATCTCATCGACCGAAAGCACCTCTGTGACGCCGGAGGTCAGGTGCCAGCACTCCAGATGTCCTTCCAGCGCTTCGGACGGCCTTCGCGGGCGCCGACATCGATGTCCTGCCGATGTCGATGGCGCCGCGCGCACCGGCAGATCGTCGGGATCGAGGCCGGCCGGCTGCGATCGACGGACGCAGCATGTTGGTCTGCAATCCGGTAAACGCCGTCGTCAGCAGGATATCGTCGGCGCTGCTGGCGACCAGCATCTCCTTGTACCTGATTTCTGCCATGCTCTCGTGCGTGGCGATGAACTTGAGTGCCCATGTAAGCGAGGTCGTGGCCAAGCGAGCGCCTCGGCCGCGCTGCAAGGCGTGGCCGTCGCTGACGCCGCCCGCGAGCACCAGTGGCCCGTCGAAGAACCGCGCGCACCGCGCGGACGAACACGAAAGGATTGAGCCAGCCGGTCTGGCCGCCAGCGCCTGCGCGTCAACAGCACCAGCCCGTCACGCCGGCGGCGACCGCGCGTTCGGCGTGGCGGATGCTGGCGACATCAGCGAACACCAGCGCGCCGGAATTATGCAGCGGCGCCAGCACGGGCGCCGGCGATCCGACCGAAGTGATGACGATCTCGGGCTTGTGTCGCAGCAATACTTTTAGATCCTGGATCCAGCCGCGCATTGGAGCGATGCACGATCAGGTTGGCGCAGATCGGCGCTGTCTGGTTTGCCGCTTTCGTCCGAATGCCGGCGCAGCCGGCCTTCGATCTCGCCAAGCCATTCCTCGAGCTGTTCCGGGCTGCGGCAATTCACCGTCGGGAACGATCCGATCACGCCATTGCGGCAGGCGGCGACCACGAGTTCGACACCGGAGACGAGAAACATCGGAGCTGCGATCAGCGGCAGGCTGAGGCGACCCTGAAAACGCGATGAGAGGATTCGGTCAGATTGCATCATCCTGACGCTTGAGACCGCGGCTCTTGTTGTGCTAGCGTCGCCGCGACATTGGCACGATCGAAGGCCGATTACGAAAAGTTCGCAGGAGGACCAAGAGATGAGCAATCCGCTCTATGCGTTTCCGGCCGTTTGCGAACAGACGCTGCAGGCGCTGGCGCGTTATCCAGAGCGTACGGCGTTCAGCTGGCCGGGCGGATCGATCACCTATCGGGGTGCAACCGATTTGATCGGGCACATTCAGAGCTGTGTTCATGCAGCTCGGCTTCAAGCCCGGGCACGTGCGTCGTCCTTCCTGACCGCGAACCGCGCCGACACCTGGTGCGCCGGTGTGGCCGCGCAACTGTCGCAGGCTGCCGATCACCTGGCTGCATCCGCTGGGATCGCTGGATGATCAGCTGTTTCAGCTCGAGGATTCAGAATCGCAGATGCTGGTGGTCGACGGCGCGACGTTCCGCGATCGCGGCGGCGAGCTCGCGGCCAGGGCCGCGGGCCTGAAGACCGTGTTCACGCTCGGCCCCGCCGATTACGGTGCAGATCTGCTCACCGCGATCGAGGCCGCTGGCAGCGCTGACGCCGCGCAGTTTCGCAGGACCCGACGACGTCGCAACGCTGAATTACACCGGCGGCACCACAGGCAAATCAGCGGCGCGCTGCGCTATCACCGCGAATGGCGGCTTCGCCAGCGGCGATCCCGGCCGATTTCGAGATTCCCGACCCGCCGCGCTATCTCACCGTGGCGCCGATCAGCCACGTCGCCGGCACCAAGGTGCTGCCGACCGCTGATGCGCGGCGGCACCGTGCACATGCTGAAAGGCTTCGATCCCGAGGCGGTGTTCAAGACCATCGAGCGCGAGCGCATCAATTTCACGCTGTTCGTGCCGACTATGATCTACGTGATGCTCGATCATCCCGCGCTCGACAAGACCGACCTGTCCTCGCTCGAATTGCTGCTCTACGGCGCATCCGCGATGTCGCCGAGCCGGCTGGTCGAGGGCATCGAGCGGATCGGGCCGGTGTTCTCGCAGCTTTATGGCCAGACCGAGATGCTATCCGGTGTCGGTGCTGCGCAAGGCGGACCATGATCCCAGGACGCCGGAGCTGTTCTTGTCTTGCGGCTTCCCGATCGCCGCCTGCGAGGTGAAGATCCTCGACGACAACGACCGGGAAGTCGCAACCGGTGAAGCCGGTGAGATCTGCGTGCGCGCTCCGCATGTGATGGCCGAATACTGGAAGCGGCCGGAACAGACCGCCGAGACCTTGAAGAACGGCTGGCTGCATACCGGCGATATCGCGCGCGCCAGACGAGCGCGGCTACATGTTCATCCTCGATCGCAAGAAGGACATGATCGTCTCCGGCGGCTTCAACATCTTCCCACGCGAGGTCGAGGACGTGCTGTCGCAGCACGCCGACGTCGCCGATGGTCGCCGTGGTCGGCGTGCCCGACGACAAATGGGGCGAGGCCGTCACCGCCGTCGTGGTGGCGCGCGAAGGCGCGCGGCCGAACGCCGATGAACTGATCGCCCTCGTCAAGGCACGCAAGGGCTCGGCGCACGCGCCCAAGCATCATCGAGTTCGTCACCGAACTGCCGATGACCGGCGTCGGCAAGGTCGACAAGAAGGTGCTGAAGGCAGGCTTCTGGACCGGCCGCGACCGGATGGTGGGTAATTCTCTTCCGCACGCGAGGCGGTTTCTATGGCGGTGTCAACCGACCCCTGATCGCCTGCCGGCGCGGAACCTTCGCCTGTTCGAAGCCATTGGGCACTTCGATATCGACTTCCCGAGCGTCGATACGGTCGGGCCCCGGTCCAGCCTGACCGTGACCTTCTTCGGGATCGAGCTGAATGTGCCGCGAGACCACTGCGAGAATCTCCTCGCGCAGCGTGGCCAGCAGGTCCGGCTGACCGCGCAGGCCGCGCTCATGCGCCAGCAGAATCTGCAGCCGTTCCCGCGCCACCGGGGCGGATGCCTTGCGGCCGTTGAACAGGCGTAGCAGATTCATGTTCATGCGGCCCTCCGTCCGAGCAACCGGTTCATCAAGCCCCTGCGTTCGGCCGGCACGATCATGTCGACGGTTTCGCCCATCAGCCGGCGGGCGGCGTCGACATAGGCGCGGGCCGGTGCGCTGGCCGCGTTGTTCAGGGTGACCGGAGAGCCGACATTCGAGGCGCGCAGCACGTCCTGACTCTCGGGAATGATGCCGAGCAGCGGCGTCGGCGAGAATTTCGAGGACGTCATCGATGCTCAGCATCTCGCCGCGCGCCGCGCGCGCCGGATCGTAGCGCGTGATCAGCACGTGCTTGGTCACCCGCTCGCCCTGCTCCGCCTTGACGGTCTTCGGATCGAGCATCCCGATGATGCGGTCGGAGTCGCGCACCGAGGAGACTTCGGGATTGGTGACGATCACGGCCTCGTCCGCATAACGCATCGCCAGCGTCGCGCCGCGCTCGATGCCCGCCGGACTGTCGCAGAGATCCAGTCGAACTTGGTCCGCAGCTCGCGCGATGATCTCGCCGACGCCCTCGTCGGTCAGCGCGTCCTTGTCCCTGGTCTGGGATGCCGGCAGCAGCCACAAGGTTCTCCAGGCGCTTGTCGCGGATCAGCGCCTGCTGGAGTTTGGCGACGCCATGCACCACGTTGATGAGGTCGAACACCACGCGCCGTTCCGCGCCCATCACCAGATCGAGGTTGCGCAGGCCGACGTCGAAATCGACGACGACGACGCTTCTCGCCGTTCTGGGCAAGCGCGGCGCCGAGGGCGGCCGTGGACGTCGTCTTTCCGACGCCGCCTTTGCCGGATGTAACGACCAGGACCTTGGCCATAGCGTGATCTCCTTAGCCGGTTAATTCAGCGGGGTAATCTTCATGGTGGCGCCTTCGCAGCCAGGCCTGGGCCGGCCGGTTGCGAAGCTGATGCATCGATTTCTTCAGCGGTCTGGTAATAACCGTCGATGGCGAGCAGTTCGGCCTCGATCTTCTGGCAATAGATCCGCGCGCGACGAATTGCCGTTGACGCCTGCCATCGCCCGGCCGCGCAGCGTGCCGTAAATATGGATCGATCCGCCGGCGACAATTTCCGCGCCCGAGCCTACCGAACCCAGCACGGTGACGTCGCCATCGGTGAAGACGATCGACTGGCCCGAGCGGACCGGGCTTTCGAGCAGCAGCGAAGTTCGGCTTCGGCTTGGCCTCGGGCTTTTCCGCAGGCTCGGTACGCGTGGATGACGCAGGAACGACCGCCGGTCAGCAGCGGCGGCATGCTGGTGGTCAGCTTTCGGCGTCCACGCCCTCGATACCGAGCACGCGGATGTTGCGCTCCTTCCAGATTATTGACGAAGGTGGGTAATGGCCGCGCGGCTGAGGTCCAGCGCCGACAGGTCGAGCACAACCGGCTTGCCGACGAAGAAGCCCGGCGAACGCGCCAGTGTCGCATCGATCTCCTCGAGCCAGCCGACGATCGGAATCTCCGGCGGTAAACACGAAGGCGACATACGAACGGCCCCGCATGCGAACCAGTTGTCGCGTTGCCTCCGCTGTTGCCCGCATGATGGATCCACCCAGTCATCGGTTACTGAATGTTTAAGAATGGGTCGATTTGGTTAACGAGTGATTAATGATCCAGCACTCATGCACCGGCCGCGTCCTGCCAGGCGTGAACCGACCCGCATCGGCTGACCGGCCGATCGCCATCCACGCAACGTCTCTCGATCACCAGGCTCTGGATGGCGCGGCCAAAATAGCCGTTGATCATCGGCGAGCCGCGCCATCGAGAGTACCTGCGCCATCGGGGCCGATCCAGGACTCGGCGTCGAGCAGGATCCACTCGCCGACCGGCTCGCCGCGCGAAATTGACGGTGAGATCGGCGTTGAGAAACGTCCATTGCCGGAAATCCAGCACCGCCGAGGTGCCGTTGCAGAAATCCGCGGCGACCATCGCCCGCATCGCCTGCGACACCGCCGCGCCTTCGACGATCGGCCGGTCGACTCGGTACCAGATCGCGCCGGGACCGGGCACGCCGAACCGGCCGCGGGCGGCGCGCAGCGACATGCCGGTCACGAACGGGCTGCTGGAAAAATCCGCGGGCTCGCACGCGACTGCGCCGGTCCCGGAAGCTCGACCGGCGATATCTCCGCCTCCGGCGGCAATTCGTTCGCCTGTACCTTGATCTTCAGGCACGGTGGCGCCGACCACGACCACGCCTTCGGCGCGAAGCCTGATCGGCGCAAAGCTGGATCTTGCGGCCCTCGCGCAAGATTTCGGTCTCGATCGTCAGCGGCGCGACCGGCACCGGGCGCATCAAGATCGACGCTCACCCGCGCGATCCGCATCGGCACCGGTGTCGGCATCGCCTCCGCCGCCCAGGCCACCAGCGCCGCCGGCGGCGAGCCATGCTGCATGTTCGGGTCCCAGGGCCCCGCCGCATTGGGGCTGGTCGAGGACGCGGTTGCCGTCCACGCGAAAGATAGCGTCCATCAAAGGGCTTTCTCGAAACGCATCACCTGGATGCCGAACATCCGGTCGCCGGCGTCGCCCGAGACCGGGCACGATGTAGCCGTGATCGTTCAGCCGTTCGTCGACCGCGGCGGTCAGATCGGTACGTCTGGATGTTCGCTCCGCGAAGTGCGCGATCCCTTCCGGGCGCGGCCAGCAGGCAGACGAAGCGGATGTCACGGGCACCGCGCGACTTGAGCAGCGGTTGCGGCGGCGAGCGGAATTGCCGGTCGCCAGCATCGGATCGCACCAGGATCACGGTGCGATCCGACAAATCATGCGGCGCCTTGAAGAAATATTCGACGCGCCTGCAATGTATCGGGATCGCGGTAGAGCCCGATATGGGCCACGCGCGCCGACGGAACCAGCGCCAGCATGCCGTCGAGAAATCCGACGCCGGCGCGCAGGATCGGCGCGAGCATCAATTTTTGCCGGCAATCGTCGGCGCCATCATCGGCGCAACTGGCGTCTCGATATTCGACCATCGCCGAGCGGCAGATCGCGCGTGACTTCGTAACACAGCAGCATCCCGATCTCGTTCACGCAGTTCGCGGAAACCCTTGGTCGAGCGTTCGCGCTCGCGCATCAGCGTCAGCTTGTGCTGGATCAGGGGATGGCTGACGATAGTGACCGTGCTTTCGTGTCATGCCAATCCTTCTGGCACAGGGTTCGCCCGGTCATCAAGGGTTTGCGGGATTAGCGTACCGGATGATGGCTTCGATGCTGCCGACGCTCTGCCCATCAAATGAACGCCATGCCGCCATTGAGGACGATGGTCTGCCCGGTCATGTAGCTGTTGCCGAGCACCATCGGCGACGGCTTGCGCCACTTCGTCGGCTGCCCCATGCGGCCGAGCGGAATGTTGCGCGCCAGATCGGTCCGGCCGCGCATCATGTCGGTCTCGATCAGCGACGGCGCCACCGCGTTGACGGTGATGCCCTCCTTGACCAGCCGCGCCGCATAGCCGCGCGTCAGACCCTCCATGCCGGCCTTGGAGGCATTGTAGTGCAGGCCGATGGCGCCGGCGCCGCGCGCCGCGCCCGAGGAGATATTGACGATGCGGCCCCATTTGCGCGCCCGCATCGCCGGCAGCACCGCCTGCGTGCAGAGGAACGCCGATTTCAGGTTGACCGCGATGGTGCGGTCGAAATCGTCTTCGGTGAGATCGTCGACGCCGCGCACGATCGCGATGCCGGCGTTGTTGACGAGAATGTCGATCGGACCGAGCGCGGCCGCGACCTGTTCGACCATCGCCGCGACGGCAGCGGCCTGCGACACATCGGCCGCGACCGCCATCGCGCGGCCGCCGCCTGGCCTTGATCCGGGCGACGACGGCCTCGGCATCGTCAGCGCGCTCGCGGTAATTGACCGCGACTGCGGCGCCAGTTTCAGCGAGCGCCAGCGCGATCGCAGCGCCGATGCCGCGCGAGGCGCCCGTCACCAGCGCGACATGCGCGCTCAAATCCTGTCTCGCCGTCATCGATCCTCCGATCCGCGTTCAGACGTGCGCGCAGCCGGGCGCGACGATATCACAGCGGCGGATCGACGGCCTCGTCGTATTCCTTCTTGAACCGCGCGATCAGTTCGGCGGCCGGCAAGATCTTGGCGACGCTGCCGACGCCCTGGCCGCTGCCCCAGATTTCCTTCCAGGCCTTTGGCTTGGCGCGCTCGCCGGAGGCGTCGGTGCCAAAGCTCATCTTCGATGGATCGGACGTCGGCAGGTTTTCGGGATCCATGCCGGCCGCGACGATCGACGGCTTCAGATAATTGCCGTGCACGCCGGTGAACAGGTTCGAATAGACGATGTCTTCCGCGGCCGAGGCCGTGATCATCTGCTTGTAGCCCTCCACCGCGTTGGCTTCTGCGGTCGCGATGAAGGCGGAGCCGATATAGGCGAAGTCGGCGCCCAGCATCCGCGCGGCGCGGATGGCGCGGCCGTTGGCGATCGCGCCCGACAGCGCGATCGGGCCGTCGAACCATTGCCCGCGTCTCCGCCACGAAGGCGAACGGCGAAATCTCGCCGGCATGGCCGCCGGCGCCGGCCGAGACCAGGATCAGGCCGTCGGCGCCCTTCTCGACCGCCTTGTGCGCGAATTTCTGGTTGATCACGTCGTGGAAGACGATGCAGCCCCAGCCATGCGCCGCCTGATTGAGCTCCTCGCGCGCGCCGAGCGAGGTGATCATCATCGGCACCTTGTGCTTCTCGCAGAGCGCGAGATCCTGATCGAGCCGGTTGTTCGACTTGTGCACGATCTGGTTCACCGCGAACGGCGCCGACGGCCGCTCGGGATGCGCCTTGTCGTGCGCGGCGAGTTCTTCCTTGATCCGCGCCAGCCATTCGTCGAGCAGCGCCGGCGGGCGCGCGTTCAGCGCCGGAAACGATCCGACGACGCCCGCCTTGCATTGCGCGATCACCAGATCGGGCACGGAAATGATGAACAGCGGCGCACCGATCACGGGGATCGACAGACGGCCCTTGAACAAGGCAGGCATGGACATTCGAAACAATCCTTATGGTGTTCTTCGGAACGGATGCATCGGTCTAAAGATGCCAGACATCATACCAACAAGGCAATCGGAGCCGCGCGATGATCTTGCGTTTTGACGCTGGATCGGTCCGGATCATGCGCTCTACTGGCACAGCGCGCGGGTCACGTAATTTTCGGTCTTGCAGTCGCCCGGCTCGCGCTTGCGGCCCGGCATGTAGCACTTTCGGCGAGCATTTCTCGGCCGCATCGGTGTCGAGGCTCTTGCCTTCCTTGTAGCCCTTGCTCTGGCAGAGCTTGTCGGCGCCGGCCTTGCAGTCCGGCGCGCCGTTGGCCGCCACCAGACAGGCCGCGCGCCCGCTCACCATGGACGACGGCTGTGCCATGTTGCGACAGGCTCTCGCCGGCATCCTTGGTCGCGCGTGTTGAGATCGTCGATGGTCTCGCCCGGGCTTTTCAGGGGCGGCAGCGATCGATTTGGATTTCTCGAACAGCTTTCCGATTTCGTTGATCAGGCCCGGATTTTCCTGCGCGCGCCGGCGGCGGCGGCGGTTCGACCTGCTGGCGGCTCGGCGCTGAGGGCACCGGCTGCTGGGCCGGCGACTGCACGCCGAGCGAGGCGGCGGCGCGGCCTGCGGCCAGCCGGCCTGCGGCGCGATCGCCAGCATCGACAAGCGCACGGCCCGCGGTCGCGAGCATGCGTCCCGAATGAGCTGGAGCAGATGGCCGATTCGATCGAGCATGGATGCGAGCGTAGCCTGAAGCGCTCGGACCGGCAAAGCATGTCACGGCGCGATCAGACCAGTCGGAACGCGATGTAAAATCCGAGCACCAGCACGGCGGCCGCCGATCGCGACCCAGAGGCCGAGCCGCTTTTCCAGTTCGGCGCCGGATGAGGTCGCCGTAGCGGTTGAGCAGGACGGCGACCACGAAGAACCGTCCGCCGCGCGCGACGATCGAGCACAGGATGAACAGCCAGATGTTGTAGCCGGCAAAACCCGAGGTGATGGTCACGAGCTTGTAGGGGATCGGCGTCAGCCCCTTCACCAGGATGATCACCGCGCCCCATTCGGCATAGGAGGCGCGAAACGCCTCGACCTTGTCGCTGAGACCATAGAGGTTGATGAGCCACTGCCCGACCGAGTCGTAGAGCAGCGCGCCGATCGCATAGCCGAGCACGCCGCCGGCGACGGAAGCGATCGTGCACACGGTCGCGAACCACCAGGCCCGCTTCGGCCGCGCCAGCGACATCGGCAGCAGCATGATGTCGGGAGGCACCGGGAAGAAGGAGCTTTCCGCGAAGGCTACGGCCGCCAGAATCCAGAGCGCGTAGGGCTTGTCGGCGGCGTCGATGCACCAGTCGTAGATCCGTTTCAGCATGGCGCGCATGAACCATCATGGAGCGGATTTGTCCATGCCGGCAAATCGAGAGAATTTGCGGGAATTAGTGCCGCTTGCGCAGGCTGCGGCCTTCCAGCGCGACAATTCGCCGCCGGACTGCCGGCGGGTCGCCGCTTTGGCGGCGTCTTGCGGGTACCAACTGCCGATATCGCCTTGGGCAGTTTGACCGCCGACTTCGGCAGCTTCTCGGCAATGCCGAGCAGATGCTCGCGCCGCTCCATCTCGCGCCAGACGTCCTCGGGCCTCACGCCGGCGGCTGCCCACAGAACGGTCAGATTATAGAGCAGATCGGCGCTCTCGCGGACCACCGCGTCGGCCTTGCCGTTGACGGCGTCGATCACGACCTCGATGGCTTCCTCGGCCAGCTTCTTGGCCATCTTGGCCGGGCCGCGCTGAAACAGCCGCGCCGTTCGCGACGTTGCCGGATCGAGATCCCTGGCCGCGATGACCGCCTGATAAAGCCGCTCGAGCGAATCACTCATACCTGTCGAACCTAATCGAAAGCCGTCGCCAGCGTGTTAACGGCCGTGCCTGACAACCAAAAAATCCACCGGCCGGAGCGGCCGGTGGATTCATGTTCAGCAAAGGCCGCGGTTACCTAGCTAGCGGCCGATGTTACCAGCCGGAATCGGGATCTCTGTAGCCGCCATAGTATTGCCACGGCCATAGTAGTACGGGCCGCCGCCGTAATAGACCGGGTCCACCGTAGTAGGCCGGCCCGCCGCCGTAGTAGGCCGGCGCGCCGCCGTAGTAGCCATAGCTGTCATAATAGTCGCGGCGGTTCTGGGCGGCCGCGATCGCAAGGCCCGTGCCGACGATGCCGGCGAAGGCCGCAGCCGCGGCCGCGCCACCGCCGCCACGATAATACCTGCGCCGGGCGCTGAAATCGGTCGCGTCGCTGGTCCCGGCCGTCGCCGTCACACCCTTGCCGACGGCGCCGAGCCCGCGAAAGCCATCGACGGCTGGACCGCCGTCAGCGCGACCGCCACAACGGTCGCCACCGCGCCGGCGCGGCCAATCGATGAAAACACACCTTTTCGCGCAAACATCTCGCATATCCTCCGTGGTCGCCTGGCCTGACAGGCCTTCGGATAGCTAACCACTGAGCGGATATTAGGTTCCCCAATCCGAATGCAAGCTGAACGATCTCTGGCGAAATCGTGGCAGTCATCGCCCGTTCAGATTAGATGCGACAGAATGCCTGCGCTTAGCTGTAATGCCGCGTCTTGTCATGAAACATGACATGGCATCGCAGAATGCTTGCTCAGAGACAGTCAACTTGGCCGACGCGGCAACTTGTCCCATCTCCTGCTGACGTAAGCTCAATGCGTGCAGCCGGACCAACGCCACTCCGCTTCATCCTGGCCTCGCTGATCGGGCCTCTGCGGGATTGCGGTCGCTGGTTGCGAGATGCGGCGCTGGCGGCGGACGAACCGCGGCCGCCGGTCGCGATCCAGTTCTCGCTCGACCGGCCGATCGATGCGGCCGCCGCGCCGTTCGTGATGGCGGCGGCCGGCGGCCTGTTCAGCGCGGAAGGCCTCGCGGTCACCACCAACATCGCCAGCGGATCGTCGGACGCCATCGCGCGCGTCGCCGCCGGCACCAGCGATTTCGCGCTGGTCGACATCAACGCGCTGGTGCGCTTTCGCGACAAGGACAAGCAGGGCGTCGCCGCCGGTCAAGGCGGTGTTCGTGCTGTTCAACAAGGCGCCCTACGCCATCATCGCCCGCAAGAGCCGCGGCATCCAGGCGCTGTCGGATATCGAAGGCAAGAATCTCGGCGTCGCCGAGGGCGATCTTTCGATCCGGCTGTGGCCGGCGGTGGCCAAGCAGAACGGCATCAAGACTCAGCGAGCGTCAAACAAAGCAGCATCAGCGCCGCGGTGCGCGAGCCGATGCTGTCGGCCGGCCAGATCGACGCCGTCACCGGATTTTCCTATCTGTCGGCGATCAATCTGAAGGACCGCGGCGTGCCGGCCGACGATCTGGCGGTGCTGAAATTCGCCGACTATGGCTGCGAGGCCTACGGCTTCGCGGTCATCGTCAATCCGGCACTGGCGGCCGCCAAGCCGGAAGCCGTGAAGGGCTTCGTGCGGGCGGTGATCGGCGGCATGCATCTCGCCGTCAAGGACCCCGGCCGCGCGGTGGCCGAGGTCGTCAGCCGCATGGACGGCGGCTCGCGCGATCTGGAACTCGAACGCCTGCGCGCCATCCTGCGCGACAACATCCTGACCGGCGAGGTGAAGCGCAACGGCATCGGCGGCATCGATCCGCGCCAGGTCTCGAGCGGTCGATCGATCAGCTCGCGGAGGATTTCAAGTTCCAGAAGCGGCCGCAGGCTTCGGATATTTTCGACGATCCGTTCCTGCCCCCGCTCAACGGCCGTCTGATCAATTGAGTAAAAATCGCGCGGACGCTGGTTCTCGGCCGGCGATCCCTGATTAGAATGCGGCTCGACTGATCGCGCCCCGCTGCCCCTCGAGATCCTCCCGGCATGTCCATGCTTCGCCTTTACACCCGCGTCCTGCGAATTGCTCGGCAAAGAGGCGCGGCTGGGCTGGATCCTGGCCGGCCGCCAATCTGCTGCTGGCCGGCGCGCAATTCGCCGAGCCGGTGCTGTTCGGCACGCATCGTCGACGTGCTGTCCGGCAAGCCCAGCCACAGACCGCTGCGCCTCGTCATCGGCCTGGCCGCTGCTGGCGGCCTGGGTGGCGTTCGGCCTGTTCACCATCCTGTGCAGCGCCGCGGTCGCGCTCAACGCCGACAAGCTGGCGCACCGGCAGCGCCAGGCGGTGCTGACCGACTATTTCGAGCACATCATGCAGCTGCCGCTGACCTTCCACACCGGCACCCATTCCGGCCGGCTGATGAAGGTGATGCTGAACGGCACCGACTCGCTGTGGCGGCTCTGGCTCGGATTCTTCCGCGAGCATTTTGCCGCGATCATGTCGCTGGTGGTGCTGCTGCCGCTCGCGCTCTACATCAACTGGCGGCTGGCGATCCTGCTTGTTCGTGCTGTGCGTGGTGTTCACGGTGCTGACCACGCTGGTGGTGCGCAAGACCTACGGCATGCAGAGCGAGGTCGAGGCGCATTACAGCGACCTTTCCGCGCGCGCCTCCGACGCGCTCGGCAATGTCGCGCTGGTGCAGAGTTTCGTGCGCATCGATGCCGAGGTGCAGGGCCTGCGCTATCGTCGCCGACAAGCTGCTCGCGGTGCAGATGCCGGTGCTGTCGTGGTGGGCGCTGGTCACCGTCATCACCCGCGCCTCCACCACCATCACCGTGCTGGCGATCTTCACCGTCGGCATCGTGCTGCACGAGCAGGGCCTGACCACCGTCGGCGAGATCGTGATGTTCGTGAGTTTCGCGACCATGCTGATCCAGAAGCTCGAACAGGTGGTGAGCTTCATCAACAGCGTGTTCATGGAAGCGCCGCGCCTGCAGGAATTCTTCGACGTGCTGGATGCCGTGCCCGCGGTGCGCGACCGGCCCGGCGCGATCGACACCGGGCGGCTCTCGGGCCTGGTCGAATTCAACGACGTCTCGTTTTCCTATGACGGCAAGCGGCCCGCGATCGAGGATCTTTCCTTCACCGCGCTGCCCGGCCAGACCATCGCGCTGGTCGGCCCGACCGGCGCCGGCAAATCGACCGCGATTGCGCTGTTGCACCGCGCGTTCGATCCGCAGTCCGGCATCATCAAGATCGACGGCATGGATATCCGCGGCCTGAAGCTGACCGCGCTGCGGCGGAACATCGGCGTGGTGTTCCAGGAGGCGCTGCTGTTCAACCGCTCGCTCGCCGACAATCTGCGCGTCGGCAAGCCGGACGCGACCGAAGAGGAAATGCGCACCGCGGCGGCTCGCGCCCAGGCGCTGGAATTCATCGAGCGCAGCGAGAAGAAATTCGAGACCCATGCCGGCGAGCGCGGCCGCATGCTCTCCGGCGGCGAGCGGCAACGGCTGTCGATCGCACGCGCGCTGCTGAAGGACCCGCCGATCCTGATCCTCGACGAGGCGACCAGCGCGCTCGATGCGGTCACCGAAGCCAAGGTCAACGCCGCTCTCGATGAAGTGATGAAGGGGCGCACGACCTTCGTGATCGCGCACCGGCTTTCGACCATTCGCAACGCCACGCGCATCCTGGTGTTCGACAACGGCCGCGTGATCGAAAGCGGAACTTTCGATGAACTGGTGGCGAAAGGCGGCCGTTTCGCGGAACTCGCAAGGGCCCAGTTCATGGTGCAGGAAAACGCGCGAGCCAGCATCGAGGTAAAGTAGACCGCTGCGGCACGCGATCTGGATTGAATTATCGCCGAAATTGCGCCTATTTCGTCCACGATTTAATCGCGCCAGCCTCTGTTCTGGACCGGCAAGCCGGTATAGGTTTGCAGCCGCCGTAAGCGACGGCGCCGGACACGCTTGAAACCCGAACGTTAGATGTCAGGACCTCCTTTTCGAAGGCGGGTCTCAAAGGACCGGAACGCAATAGTGCATTTTCTTCGCCCGCTGCTTCGCAACTCGTCGTTGAATCTGGATCCTGCTCGTTGCCGCGCTTCGCCGTCGTCGCGCCGCGCGCCGCGCATGCCGAAGCGTTGCTGGTCGTCGAGGCCGATACCGGCAAGGTGCTGCAGGCCGACAACGCCACCTATCCCTGGTATCCGGCATCGGTGACCAAGATCATGACGGCCTATGTCACGCTGAAGGCCGTCAAGGACGGACGCCTGTCGCTCGATACGCCTGCTGACGGTATCGCCGGTCGCGGCCTCGCAGTCGCCATCGAAGATGGGTTTCCGGCCGGGCACTCAGGTCACCGTCGATAACGCGCTGGCGATGATGATGGTGAAGTCGGCCAACGACATGGCCGTGGTGCTCGCCGAAGGCGTCGGCGGTTCGATCGACGGCTTTTCGGCGCAGATGAACCAGACCGCGCAGCGGCTCGGCATGACGCAGACGAGCTACGTCAATCCGAACGGCCTGCCCGCGGACGGCCAGATCACGTCGGCGCGCGATCTTGCGATCCTGGCGCGCGCGATCATTCGCGATCTGCCGGAATACGAATATTTCGTCCACATTCCCTCGATCCGCTTCGGCCGCAGGGTCACGCAGAATTTCAACAAGCTGATCGGACGCTATCCCGGCGCCGACGGCTTCAAGACCGGCTTCATCTGCGCGTCCGGCTACAATCTGGTGGCATCGGCCACGCGCAACGGCAAGCGGCTGATCGCGGTCGTGCTCGGCGCGTCGTCCGGCCAGACGCGCGCGGTGCGCGCCGCCCAGCTGCTCGAGCGCGGCTTTGCCAACAACTGGCTGGCGTGGTTGCGCCCTCGCTCGGCACGGTCGACAATCTGGTGCCGATCGACGCCTCGCCGCCGAACCTGCGCGACGAGATGTGCGGCGGAAAACGCAAGCGCCCCGCCAGCGACGAGGACGAGGACACCGTCGCCAGCAACGCCGCGGCGGTGCGAGCAGCGGCGAAAGTGCCGTCACGTTCTTCACCGCCGGGCTGCAGCCGCCGATGGCGAAGCCGTCGGAACTGCTGGCGGCGGAGCCCGCGGCCGTCGAGCCGATCGCGGTCTATACCGGCCCGACCAAGACCGGCGCCGCGCTGATTGCCGCCGTAGCGGCGGACGCCGAGAAGCAGACGCACGCGGCAGCGCGGAAAGAAGTCGCGGGTGGCGGCAAGAAGCCTGATACCGCGGCGCCCAAACCGAGGCCAAGCCGAGGCCAAGCCATGCAGCAAGCCGGCGCAAGCCGGCGCCGTCAGGCATGCGACGCCAAGCCGGACGCCGACCGACAAGCCTGCCGAAAGCCTGCTGCCGCGGCCGACAAAGCCTGCGCCAAAGCCCGCCAAGGCTGCCGCGAAGCCCCAAGAGCGAACCAAGCCGGCTGGCCAAAGCGCCGCGAAGCCACGCAACTAGCCGGTTTTCGGCCGTTCGAGCCGTCTCATTCCGGTCGACGATGCGTCGATAGCGCGCAGCCGCTTGCCATCGGCGGCCGCATTGCTCAATACTGCCCAAAACAAGGCGTCCCGGCCCAAGAAGCGGGGAAGCAAACCAGAGGGGAAATACCATGGAGCGCATCTGGCTCAAGCAATATCCGGCCGGCGTGCCCGCCGATATCGATGTCACCCAGTACTCGTCGCTCGTCGAGCTGCTGGAAGAAAGCTTTGCGAAGTTCGCCGATCGCAAGGCCTTCATCTGCATGGACAAGTCGATCAGCTATCGCGATCTCGACGAGATGTCGGCGGCGCTCGGCGCCTATCTGCAGAGCAAGGGCCTGCAAAAGGGCGCGCCGCGTCGCGCTGATGATGCCGAACGTGCTGCAATACCCGGTCTCGACCGCCGCCGTGCTGCGCGCCGGCTATGCGGTGGTGAACGTCAATCCGCTCTACACCCCGCGCGAGCTCGAGCACCAGCTCAAGGATTCCGGCGCCGAGGCGATCGTCGTTCTGGAGAATTTCGCCACCACCGTGCAGCAGGTGATCGCCAAGACCGCGGTCAAGCACGTCATCGTCGGCAGCATGGGCGACCTGCTCGGCTTCAAGGGCGTGATCGTCAATCTGGTGGTGCGCCGGGTCAAGAAGATGGTGCCGGCCTGGTCGATCCCGGGCGCGGTCGCCGTTCAACGACGCGCTCGCGGCCGGCCGCAGCATGAAGCTCAACAAGCCGCAGCTCACGCCCGACGACGTCGCCTTCCTGCAATACACCGGCGGCACCACCGGCGTCTCCAAGGGCGCCACGCTGCTGCACCGCAACATTCTCGCCAACGTGCTGCAGAACGACGCCTGGCTGCAGCCGGCGCTGAAGAAGCCGCCGCATGTCGACCAGCTCTTCATCGTCTGCGCGCTGCCGCTCTATCACATCTTCGCGCTGACGGCGTGCTTCCTGCTGGCGATGCGGGCCGGCGGCGTCAATCTGCTGATCCCGAACCCGCGCGACATGGCGGGCTTCATCAAGGAGCTGATGAAATATCAGGTCAACAGCTTCCCGGCGGTCAACACGCTCTACAACGGCCTGTTGAATTCGCCCGGCTTCGACAAGATCGACTTCTCCAAGCTGAAGACCTCGTTCGGCGGCGGCATGGCGACGCAGAAGCCGGTGGCCGAGAAATGGCTGGAAGATCGACCGGCTGCGCGCTGTCGGAAGGCTATGGCCTGTCGGAGACCTCGCCGACGCTGACCTGCAATCCGCGCCGACACCGACAAGTTCTCCGGCTCGATCGGCATTCCCGTGCCGTCGACCTACCTCTCGATCCGCGACGACGACGGCAAGGAAGTGCCGCTCGGCGAAGCCGGCGAGATCTGCGCCAAGGGTCCGCAGGTGATGGCCGGCTACTGGAACCGGCCGGAAGAGACCGCCAACGTGATGACCGCGGACGGCTACTTCCGCACCGGCGACATCGGCGTGATGGACGCCGACGGCTACACCAAGATCGTCGACCGCAAGAAGGACATGATCCTGGTGTCGGGCTTCAACGTCTATCCCAACGAGATCGAGGAAGTGATCGCGAGCCATCCCGGCGTGCTGGAATGCGCCGTGATCGGCGTGCAGGACGCGCAAGTCGGGCGAAGCGGTCAAGGCCTTCATCGTCAAGAAGGATCCGAACCTCACCGCCGAGGACATCATCAAGTTCTGCGGCACGCAGCTGACCGCCTACAAGGTGCCCAAGCAGATCGAGTTCAGGACCGACCTGCCCAAGACCAATGTCGGCAAGATCCTGCGCCGCGAACTGCGCGACGAGAAGAAGGCCGCGGCCTGAACCGGAAACGACGGGCGCGTCCTGTCATGACTGACGCTGCGGCGTCACGCCGGCCGACATCCTGGCGTTCTGGCGCGACGCCGGCCGCGACCGCTGGTACGAGCGCGACGACGCCTTCGACGCCGAGGTGCGCCGGCGCTTTCTGGAGCTGTGGCGGAAGGCGGCAGCCGGCGAGCTGTCGTCATGGGAAACGACCGATGACGGCGCGCTGGCGCTCGTCATCGTGCTCGACCAGTTTCCCCGCAACATGTTTCGCGGCGACATCGGGACCTATTCCAGCGATGCGCTGGCGCGCGAGGTGGCGAGCCGCGCCATCGACACGCGGCGTCGACATCGCGCGATCGAGCCGGCATTGCTGGAATTCCTCTATCTGCCGTTCATGCATTCGGAGCATCTGGCCGACCAGTTGCGCTGCGTCGAGCTGTTCGCGCAAGGCCGGCCATGCCGAACAATCTCGAAATACGCCGAGCATCACGCCGATATCATCCGCCGGTTCGGGCGCTTTCCGCACCGCAACCGCATCCTGGGCCGCGCGACGACGCCGGAGGAGCAGGCCTTCCTCGACGGTGGCGGATTTTCGCGGCTGATGACGGAACGGTGAACGCCCAGCACCATTGCCGTTTCCGTGGCGCCGAATATTGTGCCCGCCGCCTGCCCGGTCTAAGACACATCCGCACAGTTGAGGGAGAATTGAACGATGACGATCCAAGTTGGCGACAAGCTGCCGGAAGCCAAGTTTCGCGTGATGACGGCGGAAGGTCCGCAGGTCAAAACCACCGACGATATTTTCAAGGGCAAGAAGGTGGCGCTGTTCGCGGTGCCCGGCGCCTATACCGGCACCTGCCACAAGATGCATCTGCCGAGCATTTTCCTCAACGCCTATGCCATCAAGGACAAGGGCGTGAACACGATCGCGATCGTCTCGGTCAACGACGCCTTCGTCATGAACGCCTGGAAGCGCGACACCGACCAGCGCGACGAAGCCGTCTTCCTCGCCGACGGCAACGCCGACTTCACCAAGGCGATCGGCATGGAGCTCGACGCCTCCGGCAACGGCCTCGGCATCCGCTCCAAGCGCTACTCGATGCTGGTGGACGACGGCGTGGTCAAGAAGCTCAACCTCGAGCCGGCGCCCGGCAAGGTCGAGGTCTCCGGCGGCGATACGCTGCTGGGGCAGCTGTAAGGCTGGTGCACTCCGCCGCCATCAAGAATCGTCGTCAGCCCGTGCTTGACCGGGCGATCCAGTCGTCCGCGCGCGTCGTGATTGCGAGGACCGTCACGGATACTGGATCGCCGCGCGATCAAGCCGCGCGCCATGACGGACGATGGACAGGCTGCCGCATCCTACGCTACGTCTTCAACCGCGCCATCGCGACGCCCTCGCGCGCCAGTTGATCGGCGCGTTCGTTTTCGTCGTGGCCGGCGTGGCCCTTGATCCAGTGCCAGCGCACCTGATGCGGTTTCAGCGCGGCATCGAGCCGCTGCCACAGATCGACGTTCTTGACCGGCTTCTTGTCCGAGGTGCGCCAGCCGTTCTTCTTCCAGCCATGGATCCAGCCGGTGATGCCCTGGCGGACATACTGGCTGTCGGTGGTGAGGTCGACCACGCACGGCTTCTTCAGCGCTTCCAGCGCCGAGATCGCCGCCATCAGCTCCATGCGGTTGTTGGTGGTGTGGGCCTCGCCGCCCTTCAATTCCTTCTCGACGTCGCCGAATTTCAGGATCGCGCCCCAGCCGCCGGGCCCGGGATTGCCCGAGCAGGCGCCGTCGGTGAAAATCGATCGACATGACGGCAGTTCGAACTCACGCCACGCAGTCCCGGGCTGCGTCACGCCGTAATCGCGCACGCTCGTCGACGCTCTGCTGGAAGCGCAGCTTGCGGACATATTCGAGCGGGTCCTTCGGCTTCACCAGCGCGCCCGGCGGCACGTTGAGGAAATCGACCAGCCGCGTCAGCAGGAAGCGCAGCGCCGCGCCGCGCGCCAGCAGCGGCAGCGCATCCTGCTCGGCGTCCGACAGTTGCCGCTCGCGGCCATAGGCGTTGAGCAGTGCGCGCGCCTTGGTGACGTTGAAGGAATGATCCGGTCTCGAAGCACCAGGCGTTGAGGCAGATCGCGACGTCGTAGGCAAGCATGTCGTTGCAGGAGAACGGGAAGTCGATCATGCCGGACAGCTTGTCGCCGAGGAAGAACACGTTGTCCGGAAACAGATCGGCGTGGATGACGCCGTGCGGCAAATCTCTCGGCCAGACGCTGCTTTCGAGATGATCGAGCTCGCGCGCGATGAAATGCGCGCAAGCCGTGCTGCACGCTCATCGGCACGCGGCGCGGCCAGATCGAACAGCGGACGCCAGCCTCGACACCGACAGCGGGTTGTTGCGCGAACATCGGAAAGTCGCGGCCGGCGAGATGCATTTTCGCGAGCGCCTCGCCCGACGCCGGCGCAATGCGCGGCGTTGGGCCGCCGCGGCCAGACGCCTTCGAGGAAATTGATGATCGCCGCGGGACGCCCGGCCAGCGTCGCTGTAGACGCTTCGCCGCTTGCGATTCTGCGCCGGCTGCGGACAACTGCACGCCGCGCTCGGCCAGATGCGCCATCAGCGACAGGAAGTACGGCAGATCGTCCACCGCCGACGCGCTTCTCATACAGCGTGAGGATGAACGCGCCCGTCGCTGGTGTGCAGCAGGAAGTTGGAATTCTCGACGCCCTCGGCGATGCCCTTGTAGGACAGCAATTCGCCGATGTCGTAAGCCTTCAGGAATTCCGCGAGCTCTTCGGCGGCGACGTCGGTGTAAACCGCCATCGCAGATACCTCAGGCCGCGTCGGGTCGCAGCGAACGCGGCAGCGGGAAGAACTCGTTCTCTTCCGCGGCCGAGACCGTCTCCACATGCAATTCGTAGCGCTCGGCGAAGGCGCCCATGATCTCTTCGACGATCACTTCCGGCGCGGACGCGCCCGCGGTGATGCCGAGGCTCTTGATGCCCTCGAACGCGCGACCAGTCGAGATCGGCGGCGCGCTGCGCCAGCACCGAGACCGGGCAGCCCTCGCGCTCGGCGACTTCGCGCAGCCGCTGCGAGTTCGACGAGTTCGGCGCGCCGACCACGATCAGGGCGTCGACCACCGGCGCCACCTTCTTCACCGCGAGCTGGCGGTTGGTGGTGGCGTAGCAGATGTCTTCCTTGTGCGGCCCGGAGATGTTCGGGAAACCGCTCCTTCAGCATCGCGACGATCTCGGCGGTGTCGTCGATCGACAGCGTCGTCTGGGTCACGAAAGCGAGATTGTTCGGATCCTTCGGCGTGAAGGTCTTGGCGTCTTCCGCGGTCTCGATCAGCGTCACCGCGCCGGCCGGCAACTGGCCGAGCGTGCCGACCACTTCCGGATGGTGGGAATGCCCGATCAGCAGGATTTCGCGGCCGCGCTTGAAATGGATCGCGGCCTCGCGGTGCACCTTGGTGACCAGCGGGCAGGTCGCGTCCAGCGAGAAGAAATTGCGGGCGCGGGCGTCGGCCGGAACCGATTTGGGAACCCCATGGGCCGAAAACACCACCGGCGCGTTGGTATTGTCGGGGATTTCGGCCAGTTCCTCGACGAAAATCGCGCCCTTGGTCTTCAGGCTGTCGACCACATAGCGGTTATGGACGATCTCGTGGCGGACATAGACCGGGGCGCCATAGATGGCGAGCGCCCGCTCCACGGTGTCGATGGCCCGCACCACGCCGGCGCAGAAGCCCCGGGGAGAACAAAGCACGATTTTCAGGTCTGGTTTGGCTGGCATAGAAGGCTGATCTCGGGACCGAATCACCCCTCGCCGGCGGGCAGGGAACGGCCAATTCGGATAAGGACTTGGGACTGCTTTCGGGCGCTGTCAAGGCACTGTTAGCAGACCATTGCGCCAATAGCCCCGGACGGCGTATATAGGCGCCGTAATTCCCGTCATCACCGATGACCACAGGCTTCGCCTCCAAAAGAGGTGGGCGAAGCACAAAGGAGATTTGCCATGAGCAATGCACCGCTGATGCCAAAGGCGACTGCCGTGTGGCTGGTTGACAATACCGCGCTGACCTTCGACCAGGTGGCCGATTTCACCAAAATGCACCCGCTCGAGGTCCGCGCCATCGCCGACGGCGACGCCGCCCAGGGCATCAAGGGCATGGACCCGATTTCGACCGGCCAATTGACCCGCGACGAGATCGAAAGGGGCGAAAAGGACCCGAATTACCGCCTCAAGCTCGGCGAGAGCAAGGTGGCGCTGCCGCCGGCCGCCAAGAAGAAGGGCCCGCGCTACACCCCGGTGTCGCGCCGCCACGAGCGGCCGAGCGCGATCCTGTGGCTGGTGCGCAACCACCCCGAGCTGAAGGACGCGCAGATCATGCGCCTGGTCGGCACCACCAAGACCACCATCGCCAGCGTTCGCGACCGCACCCACTGGAATGCCTCGACCCTGACCCCGATGGACCCGGTGACGCTCGGCCTGTGCTCGCAGATCGAGCTCGATTTCGAGGTGCAGCGCGCCGCCAAGGAAAAGCCGGTCGCCACGCGGCCTACGGCGGCGCCACGCTGCTGCCGGCCTCCGAGACCACCACGAAGGAGCCGGAATTCGAGCCGACCGAGAAGCAGCGCGACGACCTCAACGTCGACGCCGTGTTCGCCAAGCTGAAGACGATCGGCGGCAAGAAGCAGGACGACGAGGAGTAAGGGTTTCTCGGCGGCTTCGGCTGGAGCGATTTCGAACGCGGCGGTTCATTCCGCCGCGTTTTTGTTTGGCGGAGCCGGGCCAGCTGTATTGCCGGGACTGGATCCCTGGTGAAGCCGCGCAATGTGCTGCAGCAGTTCGTCCGCCGACGAACGGTTTGATCAGGACAGAAATGCCCTGTGCAGCAACCGAGTCCACGACTTCCGACCGGATGTCACCCGTCATGACAATGGCCGGGATATTCCAGGCAAGTGCCGCGCGCAGGGCATTGACAGTGTCAACGCCGTTGGCCGATCCGCGAAGATTGTAGTCGCATATCAGCAAGTCGGGACGGATTTCCTGCCGGTTGATGCGCGCCAGCGCGTCATCCGCCGTGGCGACCACGATCGCCTCTATGCCTCTCGTTTTCAGCAGGCGACTTAGCGAGGCCCGGACGCTCTTCTCGTCTTCAACGACAAGAATGATATCGGGGAAGTCCTCCCTCTCAAATCGTCGGCGTCTGCGCTCTTTCCATCGTATCGCGGCTTGAGTCTCCGCGCGGAACCTCAATCGAAAACACGGTGCCCCTGCCGGGGTGGAGCGCACATCGATCCTGTGGTCCAGTATCTTCCCCATACGTCTGACGATGGCCAGACCTAATCCGAAGCCGCCGCGCTCCGCGCCATGCGCGCCCTGATAGTACTCCTGAAATATATGAGGCAGCTGATCCTGCGAGATGCCGATGCCGCTATCCCAGACCTCGATCCGGATCTTGTCACCCGCGCGTCGGCAGCCCAGCAGAATTGTTCCCCGATCCGTATATCGCACCGCGTTCGACAGCAGATTGCGCAACATTGCTTCGAGCATTCCCTTGTCGCTACGGACCAGGAGTTCCGAACGGACCAGGCGCCACCGCAACCCCTTCTCAGCGACGGAATCGAGGAAATCGGCTGCCAGGGGATCAAACACTTCATTGATCGCGAAGTCGCGCTTCGACGGACGGAGATCCCCGGCCTCCAGACGATTGACATCGAGCAGGCTCGACAGAATGCTGGACATGGTGTCGAGAGATCGCGCTATTCCGCCGACAAGGTTGCGTCCCTCCCCATCCGGGAGGTGCGGCTCAAGTGCCGCTTGCAGGAATCTCAACGTTTGCAACGGCTGTCGCAGGTCATGGCTGGCGGCAGACAGGAAGCTGGCTTTTGCCTGATCTGCCAATGCCGCTGATTTCCAGGCGCGGGAAATCTCTCCTTCAAATCGCTTCCGCTCCGTGACGTCAGTCGTCAGCCCGTTGATGCGTGCGGGCATTCCCGCCTGAGTCAAAGTGCGTAACTGCAACTTGCTCCAGCCACACTTCGCCGCGTCCATCCGGTCGCAGGAATCGGAACGTCATCGAATGTGAGCGCTCGTCCGGACGGGCCGATGTTCAAGCGAGCTGGTGACCGTCGGGCGATCATCGGGATGGATTTGTCTCACCCATTCTGCGCTGCTGAGAGATTGTTTCGGGCCAAGACCCAGGATTTCGGCCGCATTCTGACTCAGCCGTATCAGGCCGATGCGAAGATCCCAATCAAAGGTTATTACACCGCCAGCCCGAAGCGCTTCTTCCAGCCGATGCTCTCTTTCGAGGATCGCGAGTTCGTGTATCCGCCGCTCGCTGAACAGAGCCGCCAGAACAAGCGCGCCGAACGAAGTGGCCAGAATGGTCGCCTGAGCAGACAGGATGCGCTCCTCAAGCGGCAAACGCGTATCGCCGAAAAGGCCAACGGCAAATATTGTTGTCCATACAATCGTGATCGCGCACATGAACGTTGCGACGGCCGTAAAGGCCGGGCGAACGCGGGCGGCGATCCACACGAACAGCGGACAGAGCGAGGCAATCGCCAGTTCGAGTGTCCACGGCTCATTCGGCAGAATGACCAGGAGTAAACATAGCGTGGCCACGATCGCGAGCGCGAAGGTCCCCTCCGCAATTTCCCGCCTTGGCGGAGCGTTGCGCAAGAATGAAGCGAGCCCGATCATAAGCGGCGCGACTGTAATGCTACCCAGCGTCTCGGTAACGACCCAGTGACGCCATATCGTCGATGACGGACGAGGCTGAGGGATGAAAGAACGCAAATCCAAGCGCGCCCACGAAGCCGCAGACAATGGCTGCAATTATCGTGGCGCCGAACAATCCAAAGACACGGCGCAGCTCATTGAGTTCAAACGGTGCGCCATAGAATCTCTGGATGAGCCCTGCAGCAATGACAGGGCTACCGGCATTGGCCACAGCAAAAGCCGTAGTGCTGGCAAGATTGCGATCACCGAGCAGATTGGCCGCGAAAGTGGCAACGACCACGCCGATGACGACCGGCCACCGTACGGTCGGACCGAACGCCTACCAGGAATCCGGTAGCTACGCCCGCTGCCGGCCAGAACACCGCGATGCCGTCGGTCTTGTCGAGCAAAGCGAGGCTGAGACGCGCTGCGAGGAAAAAACAATCGCGACTGAAATTGAGATGGCCCACGGCGGCCACGCCAGAGACGACGGGCGCTGGAGGTGCATCAGTGGTGGCGGCCGCCAAACTCATCGTGCTCACCCGCTACACATGCGCAGTTCAGCTGAATTGCGGCTCGAACTTCGTTGCCTCGCCGGCTGACTTTTCCAGCCAAACCATCCGCACGCTCAGTATCCAGTCTCCGGGATGGCCTGACAAGCGCAATCCGGCTCCCTGGCTCATGCGCACCGATGCGGTAGGGCGGTAACGCTAGCTGGATTGCATCCGCGGAGATCTACTCCGGCCCGTCACCCAGACGGGTTTGTTTGCGGGACCCGCGCGCTCAACCGTATTTCAGCTTCATCACGAGGATCCCGCCGGCCAGGACGATCGTAATCGCATTCGCGACGATCAGCGGCGCATCTCCGGAAAGCAGGCCGTACAACAGCCAGAGCAGCAGGCCGAGGAGCATGACGAGGAACATTCCAAGCGAAATGTCTTCGGTGGAGCGGGTTCGCCAGACTTTCACGAACTGCGGTGCATAAGCGAGGTCGTACACGCAGCGGCGGCAAACCCCAGCAGCTTGATTGCAAGTTGTTCCATGCCGGTCTTATAGCATCGATTCGAGAGATGGATTTGCGAAGGATGGCCGGGTGAGCCGATCCACGCTCACGCCTTCTTCAAGAACTCCGTGCGCAGCACCAGGCCCTTGACCTTGTCGGTGCGGCCTTCGATCTCGTCGGGATCGTCCGTGAGGTGGATGTTCTTGATGACGGTGCCGCGCTTGAGCACGGTGGATGAGCCCTTCAGCTTCAAATCCTTGATCAGCGTGACGGTATCGCCATCCGGCGAGCTGTGCGCCGTTGGAATCCCTGACCTTGATGTCCATGTGATGCTTTCGTTGCAAAGAGGCCGTCATGCCCCGCCCTGTGCGCAATTGCGCACTGGGGCGAAGGGCATCCAGTCACGCCGCGGTCTGTCGATTCAAAAATGATTTCTCTGGAATACTGGATCGCCCGCCTTCGCGGGCGATGACGGTTGTGTATGCTAACCGAGCTCGATCTCGTCTGAAATTTCATGCGAGAGGCTGACACCGCCGATGGTCAGCACCATCTTCGCTGGCAGCTTTTCATTGCCCTTGAGCTTGCCGGCCTGCGACGGCGTCGCGCACGGCCTTTTCGATCTCGCGCTGCGAGGTGATGCCGACCTTCTTGAGGAACCTGCGCAGGCTGGCGTTGAAGACGTCTTCGTTCATGAGGGCCTCCTGGTTACGGCCTGACCGGATTGTTCAGCATCTGCTCGGCGAGATTGCGCTGGGAACGGTCGGCGCGGGCATTGGCATTGCCGCGCTGCACGTCGCGGTTCTTGCGGCAGTTGACATAGTCGTTCGAGCCCGCGGCGACATTGTTGGCGCGGCAGAATGCGTCGTCGTCGGCGCTGGTGTCGACCATGGTCGGCTGGCCGCGTTCGAGGCAACCGGTGAGCAATGGGGCTGCCAGCAGGCAGCGCGATGAAGTGCTTTGCGGGTCCAAATTTCATTGGAGGCCTTCCGTTTTCCATCTCGTCATTGCCGGGCGCCTGTCCCCGACCTGATCGGGGATGATCCTGCAATCCATCGAAAAGATGGCAGCCTGCTTTGAAGCCGATGGATGCCCGGGTCAAGCCCGCGGCCGGCAGGTTATGCTTTAGACGGGCGCATGACGTTGATCTCTGTGTTCACGCGCTTGTCAACGTTCTGCTCGCTAATCCACGAACGTCACGGTATCGGCCACGCTCGCCCGCGAGGTGCGGTAGCTGTTGACCTTGTGGGCGTGGTCGGCAAAGCCGAACGAAATGCCGCAGACCACCTTGCGATCGTCGGCCAGCTTGAAGTGGCGGCGGATCAGCCCGGAATGCCGCGCCAGCGCGGCCTGCGGAATCGTGCCGAGACCGAGCGCCTGCGCCGCCAGCATGAAATTGCCGACATAGGCGCCGCAATCGACCGCGCCGTAGATGCCGAGCGGCTCGTCGGTGTGGATGATCGCGACATGCGGCGCGCCGAAGAAATTGTAGTTCTCCAGCGCCTGCTTCGCGTACGCCATCTTGTCGCCTCGTGCGATGCCGAGCGTGTTGTAGAGCTGGAAACCGCTCTCGCGGCGGCGCTCGAGATAGACGCCGAGATATTCGCGCGGCGGCGTGAAGTCATGGTCGTCCTTGGCGCCGGACGCGGCCTCGGCATAGATCGCCTTGCGAAATCGCTCCTTGGCCTCGCCGCTCGCGATCAGCACCTGCCAGGGCTGGCTGTTGCACCATGACGCCGTGCGCTGCGACACGCTCAGAACGTGCTCGATGGTCTCGCGCGGCACCTCCTGCGGCAGGAAGGCGCGCACGGAATAGCGCTCGTTCAGCAGCTCTTCGAGCACGCCGATGCGATCCTCCGTCGCGTAAGCGCGCCTTCGGTGCCTTAGCGTCCATGGTCAGCGCCCCTTGGTCGGGATCTTGTTGAACGGCACGTCCTTGTCGACGCGGATATCGCCGGGCAGGCCCAGCACGCGCTCGGCGATGATGTTGCGCAGGATTTCGTCGGTGCCGCCGGCGATGCGCATCGACGGCGACGAGAGCAGCATCTGCTGGAACTGGCCGCGCGCCTCTTCCTCGTCAGCGCCGGTGAGCGCGCCGGCCGCGCCCTGCAGATCCATCGCATAGGTCGCGATGTCCTGCAGCATCGTGCCGGAGACCAGCTTGCCGATGGAATTTTCCGGGCCCGGACGCTCGCCCTTCGACAGCGACGAGATCGCGCGGTAGCTGGTGTATTTCAGCCCGCTCGCCTTCACCGCCCAGTTCGCAAGCTTTGAGCGCGTGGCGGGATCGTCGATCGCGAGCCCGTCGTCGGTCATCAGGTTCGAGCAGAACTCGAACATTTCGGGAAAGCCGGTCGCGAGCCGCGAGCCGATCGACATGCGCTCGTTCATCAGCGTGGTCAGCGAGACGTTCCAGCCGTCGCCGACCGCGCCGAGGCGCTGGCTGATCGGGAATCACGACGTCGGTGAAATAGACCTCGTTGAATTCCTGCATGCCGTTGGCCTGCTTGATCGGCCGCACCTCGACGCCCTTGCTCTTCATGTCGAGGAAGAACATCGTCAGGCCCCTTGTGCTTGGGCACATTGGGATCGGTGCGCGTGATCAGAAGGCCGTAGTCGGAATAATGCGCGCCCGAGGTCCAGATCTTCTGGCCGTTGACGATCCAGTTGTCGCCCTTCTTTTCCGCGCGCGTGCGCAGGCCCGCGACGTCGGAGCCGCCGGCCGGCTCGGAGAACAGCTGGCACCAGATATGTTCGCCGGAAGCGAGCTTCGGCAGATAGTGCCGCTTGTGCTCCTCGCTGCCGAACGCCATCACGGTCGGGCCGCACATGCCCTCGCCGATCTGGAACGGCTGCGTCAGCTTGCCGTAGACGCCCTCTTCCTGCTGCCAGATCACCTTCTCGATCGGCGTGGCGCCGCGGCCGCCATATTCCTTCGGCCAGTGCAGGCAGGCCCAGCCGCCTTCGGCCTTCTTCTTCTGCCAGGCCTTGCCGACATCGACGATCTCTTCCTTCTCCAGCCGGATGCGGCCGAGCGAGGATTTTGACAGCTCCGCCTCGTATTGCTTCGGCGCGTTGGCGTCGATCCATTTGCGGGCGGTAGCGCGGAATTCGGCTTCCTGCGGGGTATCGTCGAAGTTCATGGCGGCTTCCTCTTTTCTGTCATTCGTAGGGTGGGCTAGGCGAAGCGTGCGCAGCGCATCTGAGGTGATCTCGATCGGGCAACGCTTGCTGCGATCGCGGTTGCGCGCGCTCGCCACGAATGCGTGATCTTACGCCCGGCCCTTGGTCGGGATCTTGTTGAACGGCACGTCCTTGTCGACCCGGATATCGCCGGGCAGACCAAGCACGCGCTCGGCGATGATGTTGCGCATGATCTCGTCGGTGCCGCCCTCGACGCGGGTGCCCGGCGCGCGCAGCAGCATCGCCTGGAATTTGCCGGCGACTTCGGCGTCTTCCGGCCCGCTCAGCACGCCGGCGGCGCCCTGCAGGTCGAGCGCGTACATCGCGACTTCCTGGACCATCGAGCCCGCGACCAGCTTGCCGATGGAATTTTCCGGCCCGGACGCTCGCCCTTCGACAGCGCCGAGATCGCGCGCATGCTGGTGTATCGCAGCCCGCTCGCCTTCACCGCCTAGTTCGCAAGCTTTGAGCGAACGCTGCGGTCCTCGATCGCGGGACCATCTTCCAGCATCAGGCTGTTGCAGAACTCGAACAGTTCCGGGAAACCGGTCGAAACGCCGGCGCCGATCGACATGCGCTCGTTCATCAGCGTGGTCAGCGACACGTTCCAGCCGTCGTTGACGGCGCCAAGCCGCTGCGAATCCGGAATCTTCACGTCGGTGAAGTAGACCTCGTTGAAGTCGGACTGGCCGCTGGCCTGCTTGATCGGCCGCACCTCGACGCCCGGGCTCTTCATGTCCAGGAAGAACATGGTGAGGCCCTTGTGCTTGGCGACGTTCGGATCGGTGCGCGTCAGCAGGATGCCGTAATCAGAGTAGTGCGCGCCCGAGGTCCAGATCTTCTGGCCGTTGATGATCCAGTCGTCGCCCTTCTTCTCGGCGCGGGTGCGCAAGCCCGCGACGTCAGGAACCGCCGGCGGGTTCGGAGAACAGCTGACACCAGACCTTTTCGCCCGAGGCCAGCGGCGGCAGATATTTGCGCTTCTGCTCCTCGCCGGCGAACGCCATCATGGTCGGCCCGCACATGCCGTGGCCGATGATGAACATGCCGCTGAGAGCTTGCCGAACGGGCCCTCTTCCTGCTGCCAGATCACGCGCTCGATCGGCGACGAGCCGCGGCCGCCATATTCCTTCGGCCAGTGCAGGCAGGCCCAGCCGGCATCGGCCTTCTTCTTCTGCCAGGCCTTTGCGACCTCGAGAATGTTGGCGTCCTTGAGCGCGGTGCGGCCGAGCGAGGATTTGCGCAGCTCTTCCTCATATTGCTTCGGCGCGTTGGCTGAGATCCACGCCTTGGCCTCGGCGCGGAACGCGGCTTCCTGCGGGGTGTCGTCGAAGTTCATGGCGTCATCCTCGCTGTCTGTCGTCCAGTGGTGGGTTAGCCGCGAGGCGTAACCCACCATTCCTGTCGAGCATCCTTGCTGGCCGATGATGGGTTCACGCTTCGCTGACCCACGCTACGATCAATCGTTAAGCCGCGTTCTTCTTGCGCATGCGGTCGATCAGCTGCATCTTCCCAGTAGGACAGGCTGCCGAGCGTCAGCGCGGTGGCGTTGGCGCGGCGGTAGTACATGTGGCAGTCGAACTCCCAGGTGAAACCCATGCCGCCATGAACCTGGATGTTGTTCTTGGAGCAGTGCTGGAACGCCTGCGTCGCGCTGATGCGCGCGGCGGCGGCCGCTTCCGGCAATTCCGACGGCGTTGGTCGAGAGCGCCCAGGCGCCGTAATAGCAATTCGAGCGCGCCAGCGTCGCCGAGACATACATGTCGGCGAGGATGTGCTTCACCGCCTGGAACGAGCCGATCGGCCGGCCGAAGGCGATACGATCGAGCGCATAGTCGCGGCCCATTTCCAGCGCGCGGTCGGAACCGCCGACCTGCTCGAACGCCAGCAGCACCGCGGCGCGGTCGAGCACCTGAGTGAGAATGCTCCAGCCGTCACCGGCAGCACCGAGCGGCTCGGCCTTGGCAGTTCTTGAAGGTGAGTTCGGCCTGCCCCGGGTCGGATCGACATTGGTCAGCGACTTCGCTTCGACGCCGCCGGCCTTGAGGTCGACCAGGAACAGCGAGATATCGGAATCGCGCCCCGTGGAGCCGGTGCGCGCGGCGACCACGGCGAAATCGGCGATCGCGCCATCCGGCACCGGCTTCTTCACGCCATTGAGCGTGCCGCCGGAGGCCTGCAGCTTGATCGCCTTGCGGCGACGGATTGCCCTTGCCTTCGAACAGCGCCAGCGTGCCGATCGCCTCGCCGCCCGCGATCTTCGGCAGCCATTTCTGCTTCTGCGCGTCGGAGCCCGCCAGCAGCAGCGCTTCGGCGGCGAGATAGACGGTGGAGGAGAACGGCACCGGCGCCATTCGCGCGGCCCATTTCTTCCGCGATCACGCAGAGTTCGAGATGGCCGGCGCCCGCGCCGCCGAACGCTTCGGGGATCGCGACGCCGAGGAAGCCCATCTCGGCGAGGCCCTTCCACAATTCCTTGTCATACGGCGCCTTGCCGTCGAGCACCTCGCGCACGGCCTTCGGCGGGCATTTTTCGGCGAGAAACTTCCTCGCCTCGTCGCGCATCTGTTTTTGTTCGTCGGAGAAATCGAAGTTCATGGCGTGTTACTCGGTTGGTGTGAGGATCTGTCATTCTGGGTGCGCGAAGCGATGACCATGACATCGGATTTTGGTTGCGTCCGACTGGACTTCGCCGGGTCTGACGCATCGTACGGTCAGTTGCAGCATGATCACGTCTTCGCCGGGCTTGTCGGCGTAAAGCTTCTCCACCAGCGCGGCGCGGCGCTCGAGGCCGGCGCGCTGGTTGATGTAGCCCTTGTCGGTGAGTTCGTTGCCGTCGATCGAGGGCGGCTCGGCCATCAGCATGGCGCGCGCGATCCGCATGCTGCTGCCGGTGGCGGAGGCGTTATGCGCTTCCAGTCCGCGCTTCAGGCAGGCGATCACCTCGGGATGCCTGACGACATCTTCAAACGTCGCATCGGGATTGCCGACGATCTGCCGGCAGGCGTGCAGATTGGGCCAGGCCAACAGCCCGATGAATTCCGCGGTCCTGCCCGGCCACCAGCGCGTCGTGCACGACCGGCGTCGCGGCCGCGATCGCATCGGTGCGCAGCGAGCCGACATGGACGAAGGTGCCGGTCGTGAGCTTGAAATCCTCGACCACGCGGCCGGCGAAGATGATGCCCTGCAGCGGATCGTTGTCGATCGACGAACACGCCGGCATCGCCGATGCAGTAAAAGCCTTCCTCGTCGAACATCTTCTTCGTCAGATCGGGCTGGCCGAAATAGCCCGGCGTGACGTTGACGCCGCGCAGGCGCAGTTCGTATTTCGAGCCGCACGGCACCATCTTCAGTTCGACGCCGGGGAACGGCAGGCCGATCAGGCCGACGCGCTCGGTGTCCCAATAGGTGCCGGTCGAGGTCGGCGCGGTCTCGGTCGAGCCCCAGCCGGTGTAGAACACGATGCGCTCGCCGGTGGTCTTCACCGCCAGCGCCTGCATGCGGTCGTAGAGATCGTCCGGCAGCCGCGCGCCGCCATAGGCCATGATGGATCAGATTCTTGAAGAAGCTGCGGCACAGCGCGTCGTCCTTCTCCATCGCGGCCGCCAGCGCCGCGTAACCGGCGGGCACGTTGGCGTAATAGGTCGGCGACACTTCGCGCAGGTTACGGATGGTCTCTTCGAGCTGGCCGGGCATCGGCCGGCCGTCGTCGATATACAGCGTGCCGCCATCGACCAGGATCGGATGGAACGCGGCATTGCCGCCCATGGTGTGATTCCACGGCATCCAGTCGAGCACGGTCGCGATCGGCCCGCTCGGGATCGCGCGGCCGCACCTGCATCATCATCGCCGCATTGGCGCACATCATCTCCTGCGTGTTGATGACGGCCTTGGGCATGCCGGTCGAGCCCGAGGTGAACAGCAGCTTGCCGACGGTATCGGGCGTGATCTTCGCAATCGACTCCTCGACCGCTTTCGTCACCGGCGTTGCGGCGAGATCGGCAAAGCGACACGCTCTTGATGCCCTCGCATGGGCGCGCAGACATGGACGACGGTGACGCCGGTGAGATCGAGCGCCTTCAGCGCCTTCTCGAAGGTCGGCCCGTCCTGCACCATCACGACGCGCAGGCTTGATCAGGTCGAAGAGATATTTGAGCTTGAGATGATCCTGGCTCATCAGCGAATAGGCCGGCGACACCGGCGCTGCCGGCAGGCGCGCCTGCATCGCGGCCTGCGTCATCAGCGCGTGCTCGATCGAATTGCCGGACAGGATCGCGACGGGACGGCCTTCCGCGAGGCCGAGATTGAGCAGGCCCTGCGTCAGCCCGTCGACGATGCGCTTGGCTTCGCCGTAGGAGACCTTGCGCCATTGCCGGTCCGCGCCGCCGCGCTGCGCCAGCCAGATGCGCTCGGGCGCCTGCTTCGCCCATTTCGCAAGCGAAGCCGGAATATGCTTCTCGTAAGGCTGCAGCGGAATGCGCGACTTCAGAATGATGACGCCATCGGGACGCCGCTCGACCGCGATGTCGCGCGCCAGCCATTCGATCTTGCGAAAGGCCGGTTTTGTCAGCACTGCGGCTGCACTCCCACTCATATTGCGTCTCCCGGAATTCAGTCCTTTGCGGATCTTGTCGTCATCGCTTGATATAGACAGGCTTTCGCTTTTCGAGAAAGGCCCTGATGCCTTCGTTGAATTCTTCCGAGCGGCTGCACAGCACCTGATTGCGGTCTTCCATCGCGATCACGGCTTCGATCGAGCCGGCATCGACGCTCATGTTGAGGCATTCCTTGGACAGCCTTAAGCCCACCGGCGAGGCCGTCATCATCGCATCGACGTAAGGCTCGGCTGCCGCATCGAGCCCGCCTTCCTCGACGACTTCGGAGACGAGGCCGACCGCAAGCGCACGCTCGGCGCCGATGAAGCGGCCGGTGAGGATCAGTTCGGATGCCACCGAGACGCCGACCAGGCGCGGCAGGAAATAGCTGGTGCCGATGTCGCAGCCGCCGAGGCCGAGCTTGATGAAGGCGCAGTTCATCCGCGCAGATTTGGTGGCGATGCGGATGTCGGCGGCGAGCGCCAGCGCAAAGCCGCCGCCGGCCGCCGCGCCCTGAACCAGCGCGATGATCGGCTGCGGGCAGCGCCGCATCAGCATCACGATGTCGGCAATGCGGCGCTGCGAGATCCAGCGACTCGGTCACGCCGGGCGGCTCCTGCTGGCCGGCGCGGCGCTTCATCGCCTGCTTGAGATCGAGGCCGGCGCAGAACGACGCGCCGGCGCCCTTCAGCACCACGACGCGGGTCGAGCGGTTGCGCTGCAGGCCTTCGAAATAGGCGTTGAGCGCGTCGATCAGCGAGGGATCGAGCGCGTTGAGGCTGTCCGGGCGATTGAGCGTCACCCGGTCGACGCCGTCATGATGTTCGATCAGCAGCGGTTGAGTCACGTCGTGCTCCTCGCATCCGCCGATCGCGGTGCCAGTTGCTGCGCCCTCTCCTTGTGGGAGAGCGGCACCGCTGCAGCCGCGCATTCGGTACGGTGAGGGGTTGCCAGCCGAGAGAACCTTCATCCGGCGCGGATTGCAGTCCGCGCCACCTTCTCCCACAAGGGAGAAGGTAAGAGCGCACCTACCGCGGCGCCATGCGGATGGCGCCGTCGAGGCGGATGGTCTCGCCGTTCAGCATCGGGTTCTCGACGATGTGGACCGCGAGGTCGCCGTACTCGGAGGCATCGCCGAGGCGGGCCGGATGCGGCACCTGGGCGCCGAGGCTCTTGCGGGCCTCTTCGTTCAGGCCCATCAAGCAGCGGCGTCAGGAACAGGCCGGGCGCGATGGTGTTGACGCGGATCTTGAGGCTGGCGAGATCGCGCGCGGCCGGCAGCGTGAGGCCGACGACGCCGCCCTTCGAGGCCGAATAGGCGATCTGGCCGATCTGGCCTTCATAGGCCGCAACGGAAGCGGTGTTGATGGCGACGCCGCGCTCTTCGCCGATCGGCGGCGCGGTGGCGAGGCGTTCGGCGAACAGGCGCAGCACGTTGAAGGTGCCGATCAGGTTGACGTTGATGATGCGGACGAACTTTGCCAGCGGATAGACGCCGTCCTTGCCGACGGTGCGCTGCGATCCGCCGATGCCGGCGCAGTTCATCAGCACGCGCGCGATGCCGTGCGCGGCTTCGGCCTTCGCGATCGCGGCCTTGATCGCCTCTTCGTCGGTGACGTCGGCGTGGAGGGCAACGCCCTTCACTTCGGCGGCGACCTTCTCGGCGTTTTCCTTGTTCTGGTCGATCACGCCGATTTTCGCGCCCTTGGCGGCCATGGCGCGGGCGGTGGCGGCGCCGAGGCCGGAGCCACCGCCGGTGATGAGAACGGCAACGTCTTGCAACTGCATCTGTAACAACCTTTCCTTGGGCGTTTCTTCTCTGGACTCGTAGACTGCGAACTGAGGACTATCGAACGGATCGCTTATCCGGCATGCGGCACCTTTCTCGCCGTTCAACATGCCGCCGCAGATCAGCGCTTCCATATGCTTGATGTATTCGCGGCAGACCTCGTCGGTGACCGGGCCGACGCCGGTCGCGCGCGACATCGCGTGGCGGCCGAAGAACAGGTGATCGCAGGCGCCGATCAGGCTGGTGTAGAACATCACCGGATCGATGTTGCGGAACTCGCCGGCCTTGATGCCTTCGGCGAGCAGCCGCCGCTGGAACTCCAGCAGCGGCGCCACGAAGAACTTCGACACCTCGTCGGCGGCTTCCGTGCTGCTTTCATGCAGCAGGTAATGGATCAGCCGGTTCATATAGGGAACTGGTGATAGGCGCGGATGATGCCGCCGATATGCAGGCTGCAGTTTCGCGGTCGGCGAGATCGGCTGGCTGATCAGATATTCGAGCTGCGACATCTCGGTCGCGGCGTCGCGCGCCAGCAGCGCCAGCAACAGCCCGTCCTTGTTGCCGAAATGGTATTTCACCAGCGCTGCGTTGACGCCGGACTTCTGCGCGATGTCGGACAGCGACACCTCGATCGAGGCGCGCTCGATCATCAGCTCGCTCGCCGCGACAAGCAGCTTCTCGGCGGTGGTGTTTTTGCCGCCCGGAAGCCTGGTCGGTACGCTGGTATTCAACTGTGATCCCATCACTGCCTGCCGGAAATCCGGGCCGCACATAAGCGCATGCCGCGGCTGCACTCAAGAGTTAATTGATTGATTGACTAAATCCCGCAGCGCCCCTTAAATCCGGCCCATCTTTCAAACACCCACCAACAAACAATCAGGGAGAACAGACATGGCCGAGGCCTATATCGTCGCCGCCGCACGCACCGCGGGTGGCCGCAAGGGCGGACGTCTCGCAGGCTGGCATCCGGCCGATCTCGCCGCTTCCGTGCTGGATTCGCTGGTCGATCGCATCAGGCGTCGATCCCGCCCAGATCGAAGACGTGATCATGGGCTGCGTGATGCAGGCCGGCGAGCAGTCCAACAACATCGCCCGCAACGCCGTGATGGCCTCGAAGCTGCCGGAGAGCGTGCCCGCCACCTCGGTCGACCGCCAGTGCGGCTCGTCGCAGCAGGCGCTGCATTTCGCGGCGCAGGCCGTGATGGCCGGCTCGATGGACATCGTGATCGCCGCCGGCGTGGAATCGATGACGCGGGTGCCGATGGGCCTCGCCTCGCAGCTGCCCGCCAAGAACGGCTTTGGCCACTACAAGAGCCCGGGCATCGAGAAGAAATATCCGAACATCGTGTTCAGCCAGTTCACCGGCGCGGAAATGATGGCGGAGAAGTACGGGCTCTCCAAGGACGAGCTCGACACCTATTCCTACGAGAGCCACCAGCGCGCGATTGCCGCGACGCAAGCCGGCAAGTTCAAGGACGAGATCGTTCCGCTGCAGATCACCCGCGCCGACGGCTCGACCGACACCCACCACATCGACGAAGGCATCCGCTTCGACGCCAGCCTCGACGGCATCAAGGGCGTCAAGCTGATCGCCGAGAACGGCAAGCACACCGCCGCCAGCGCCAGCCAGATCTGCGACGGCGCCTCCGGCGTGATGGTGGTCAACGAAAGGGCCTGAAGTCGCTCGGCGTCAAGCCGCTGGCGCGGATCCATCACATGACCATGATGGGCGGCGATCCCGTGATCATGCTGGACGCGCCGCTGCACGCCACCAAGCGCGCGCTGGAGAAGGCCGGCATGTCGATCGACGACATCGACCTGTTCGAGGTCAACGAGGCCTTTGCCGCGGTGCCGGTGGCGTGGCTGAAGACGACCGGCGCCGATCCGGCAAGGCTCAACGTCAATGGCGGCGCGATCGCGCTCGGCCATCCGCTCGGCGGCTCCGGCACCAAGCTGATGACCACGCTGGTCAACGCGCTCAAGCAGCGCAACAAGCGCTACGGCCTGCAGACCATGTGCGAAGGCGGCGGCATGGCGAACGTGACGATCGTCGAGCGGCTGTAAGAAGCAGCTGCATCGCGACACAAACGGTGTCGTCGGCCTTGAGCCGGGAATACCCATGGCGTGGTTAGCGAGCTGGAGCTCCAGCTCGTTTCACATACTCAGTGGCCATGGGTCCCGCTTCGCGGGACGACATATAGTCCGAGGAAACGTCCATGACCCACCCGTCCATCCACGCCCGCACCCAGCCCGAACAAGATCGCCTACCAGATGGCGGCGGCACCGGCAAGGCGATCACCTATCGCGAGCTCGACGAGCTCTCGAACCAGGGCGCGCATCTGTTTCGCTCGCTCGGCCTGAAGGCCGGCGACCACATCGCGCTGCTGATGGAAAACCGCCTCGCGTTCATGGAGATCTGCTGGGCGGCGCAGCGCGCGGGCTCTATTACACCGCGATCAGCCGCTACCTGACGCGAGGACGAGATCGCCTACATCGTCAGGGATTGCGGCGCCAAAGTCTTCATCACCACGCCGAAATGCGCCGACACAGGTCAAGGGCCTCGTCAAGGGCGAGACCGGGCGAGCCGCTGTTCTTCATGGTCGACGAGCCGCGAGCCGGCTTCCGCTCCTGCGACAAGGAAGCGATCGCGCAGCCGACCACGCCGATCGCGGATGAGGTGGCGGGCTACGACATGCTGTATTCGTCCGGCACCACCGGGCGGCCGAAGGGCATCAAGAAGGCAGTTCGAGGGCAATCCGATCGACGTGCCGAATGCGTTCCTGAAGATTCTCTGCGCCGACATGTGCGGCATGTCGTCCGACAGCATCTATCTGTCGCCGGCGCCGCTCTATCACGCCGCTCCCTGCGCTTCAACATGATGGCGATCACGCTCGGCGGCACCTCCATCATCATGGAGCATTTCGACGCCGAGGAATTCCTGAAACTGGTCGAGAAATACAAGGTCACGCAGTCGCAGCTGGTGCCGACCATGTTCGTGCGCATGCTGAAGCTGCCGGACGAGGTGCGCCGCGCTACGAACGTCTCGTCGCTGAAAGGCGCGATCCATGCCGCCGCGCCCTGCCCGGTCGACGTCAAGGCAAAAATGATCGAGTGGTGGGGACCGATCCTGATCGAGTATTACGCCGGCTCCGAGGGCAACGGCGTCACGGTCTCGACCTCGCAGCAATGGCTGACCCATCGCGGCACCGTCGGCCGCGCCGTGGTCGGCAAGGTGAAGATCCTCGACGAGAACGACGCAGGAGCGCCGACCGGCGAGATCGGCACGGTCTATTTCGCCGACGCGCCGGTCTTCACCTATCACAACGATCCCGAGAAGACGAAGAAGGCCTACAACGACAAGGGCTGGTCGACGCTCGGCGACGTCGGCTATCTCGACGACGAAGGCTTTCTCTATCTCACCGACCGCAAGAGCTACATGATCATCTCCGGCGGCGTGAACATCTATCCGCAGGAGACCGAGGACGTGCTGATCACCCATCCCGACGTCGCCGACGTCGCGGTGTTCGGCGTGCCGAACGAGGAGATGGGCGAAGAGGTCAAGGCCGTGGTGCAGCCGCACGACATGGCGAAGGCCGGCAAGGAGCTCGAGGCCGAACTGATCGTGTTCTGCCGCAAGCATCTGTCGCCGATCAAATGCCCGAAGAGCATCGACTTCGAGGCCGAGCTGCCGCGCACGCCGACCGGCAAGCTGGTGAAGCGGCATCTGCGGGACAAGTACTGGCCGAAGCCGGCGGCGAAGGCGTAGCGCGAATCGTAGGTGGGCAAAGCGCATGCGCCGTGCCCACCATCGACTGCACCGCGCGATGGTGGGCACGCTGCGCTTTGCCCACCCTACGAATGCTGCAATGATCTCGTCATGCCCGGGCTTGTCCCGGGCATCCACGTGCTTCACAGTCGCGTTTCACAGAACAGACGTGCGATGGCCGCGTCATTGATCACGAGACGAGCTTCGCGCTCATGCACGGCGAAAGGAGAGCAGACAATGACCACCCTCCCCGACATCCCGCTCCCCTCCACCATCCGCTCCCGCTACGTCGACGACATCAACGGCCTGCGCATGCACGTGCTCGGAAGCCGGCTTCGAGACCACGCGGCCGGCCCTGCGTGCTGCTGCTGCACGGCTTTCCCGAACTCGCCTTCTGCTGGCGCAAGGTGATGCCGGTGCTGGCGGCCGCCGGCTATCACGTGATCGCGCCGGACCAGCGCGGCTATGGCCGCACCACCGGATGGGATCGCGAATTACGACGGCGACCTCGCCTCGTTCCGGCTCACCAATCTGGTGCGCGACGCGCTCGGGCTGGTGTCGGCGTTCGGCTATCGCAGCGTCGATGCCGTGATCGGGCATGATTTCGGCTCGTCGGTCGCCGCCTGGTGCGCGCTGATCCGGCCCGACGTGTTTCGATCGGTCGTGCTGATGAGCGCGCCGTTCGCGCGGTCCGCCGTCGCTGCCGTTCAACACCGCGGACGAGCCGGCCAAGCCGGCTGCCGATGATCCCGTTCATCGCGAACTGGCGGCGCTGCCGCGGCCGCGCAAAGCATTACCAATGGTACTACTCGACGCGCGAGGCCAACGCCGACATGCACCGCGCGCCGCAGGGCGTGCATGATTTCCTGCGCGCCTACTACCATCACAAGAGCGCGGACTGGAAAGACAACAAGCCCTATCCGCTGAAATCATGGTCGGCGGGCGAACTCGCAAAACTGCCGACCTATTATGTGATGGATCTCGCCAAGGACATGGCCGCGACCGTCGCGGAGGAAATGCCGTCGGCCGCAGAGATCGCCGCCAACAAATGGCTGCCCGACAGCGAGCTTGCCTTCTACAGCGCCGAATATGCGCGCACCGGATTCAGGGCGGCCTGCAATGGTATCGCTGCGGCACCTCGGGCGCGTTCATGCCGGAACTGCAGACCTGGTCGGGCCGCACCATCGACGTGCCCTCCGCCTTCATCTCGGGCAAGCAGGACTGGGGCACCTATCAGCGCCCCGGCGTGTTCGAGGCGATGCAGTCGAAGGCCTGCACCAACATGATCGGCTGCCATCTCGTCGATGGCGCCGGGCCACTGGGTGCAGCAGGAGCAGCCTGACGAGGTGAGCCGGCTGCTGCTGGCAGTTCCTGCGAGAGGCGCAGGCAGAGCGCGCTAGACGAAGACAACCAGCACGCGCAGCGATTGACCGCGGCGACAGCCTATATATTTAGAATGATTCTAAATTAAGAAAAGGCGCTGTCCCGTGAAGAATTTCGCCGATCTGACCGAGCGCGAAGTGCTGGCCGTTGCGATCTCTTCCGAGGAGGAAGACAGCCGCATCTACATGAGCTTCGCGGAAGACCTCGCCGAGCGCTATCCGGATTCGGCCAAGATTGTTCGAGGAGATGGCCGAGGAGGAACGCGGCCATCGCCACCGGCTGCTCGAACTGTACGAACAGCGCTTCGGCGCGCATCTGCCGCCGATCCGCCGCGAGGACGTCAAGGGATTTCTGAAGCGCCGCCCGATCTGGCTGACCAAGAACCTGCCGCTCGACACCATCCGCAAGGAAGTCGAGACCATGGAGCTCCAGGCCGAGCAATTCTACATCAAGGCGCGCCGAGCAGGCCGAGGACGTCGGCGTGCGCCGATTGCTCGGCGATCTCGCCGAGGAGGAAAAGGGCCACGAGAAACTCGCGGTCGAAGCTGACCGACGAGATCCTCAGCCCCGACGTGCGCGCCGAAGAGGACAAGACGCGCGCGGCGCATGTTCGTGCTGCAATATGTGCAGCCGGGTCTTGCCGGATTGATGGACGGCTCGGTCTCGACGCTGGCGCCGCTGTTCGCCGCCGCCTTCGCCACGCATCAGAACTGGCAGACGTTCCTGGTCGGGCTTGCCGCCTCGATCGGCGCCGGCATCAGCATGGGATTTGCCGAAGCGCTGTCCGACGACGGCTCGCTGACCGGGCGCGGCTCGCCGTGGCTGCGCGGCGCCGCCAGCGGCATCATGACCGCGCTCGGCGGCCTCGGCCACACCATGCCCTATCTGGTGCCGGATTCCTGGGCGAACGCGTTCTGGATCGCGACCGCGATCGCCGTGCGTCGTGGTGTTCTTCGAACTATGGGCGATCGCCTATCATTCGCGCGCGCTACATGGACACGCCGTTCCTGCAGGCGGCGTTCCAGATCGTGCTCGGCGGCGGCATCGTGCTCGCGCGTCGGGATATTGATCGGCGGGGCGTAGGCCGACAGAGCCGATCTCAACTGCCGCTGAGGCCGCCGATCTCCGGGAAGAACATGTCCTTCCACGAGGCCGGCTCGCGCTTGATGGTGCCGACCCGGCGCATGAATTTGGCGAATTTCATCGTCGCCGCCGGCGTCATGGTCCACTCGACTCCGGGGCCGGTCACGACCTTGGTCACCATCTCGAGCGGCAGCTTTGAGCCGGAATCGTTGATCCAGCTTTGCGCGGTGCCTTTCGGATCGGCGGCGATGATCGCGGTTGCTTCCTTCACGGCGTCGAGGAATGCGGCGTAAAGCTCGGGATTGTCCTTGCGGAACCGCGCCGAGGTCCATGCCACCGTAAACGGTGTGCGGTCCCAGCACGTCGAACGACGACAGCACGGTGCGGATGTTGTTCTGCTCCAGTTGCTGGAACTGGAACGGCGGCACGCTGAAGGCCGAACTGACGCCGCCCGCGCCGCTCAGCAGCGCAATGGTCGCATCCGGCGGCGACATCGACACCGTGAGCGGATCGAGCTTGGCGTAGTTTTCCTCGCCATAGGCGGCCGCCGCCGCCATCTGCAGCAGCACCGCCTGCACCGACACCTTGATCGAGGGCACCGCGATGCGGTCGCGCTCGCCAAAATCCTTGATGGACTTGATGTCGGGATTGGCGGTGTTGAGCAGGAACGGCTGCGAGCTGAGCGCGCAGATTCCCTTGACCTCGAACGAGGTGCCCTGCGTCTTGTCCCACAGCGTGATCAGGCCGGGCACCCCGCCGCTGACGATGTCGGTCGAATTCGACAGCAACGCTTCGTTCATCGCCACCGGGCCGTTGAAGCGCTGCCAGGAGACCTTGAAGTCCTTCAAGCCGCGTTGGGTGGCATACTTCTCGATCAGCCTGTCGCGCTTCATGACGTTGAACTGCAGGTAGCCCATCGAGAACTGCTCGGCCAGCCTGATTTCCGCCGTGCGGGCTATCGTCGCTGCTGCCGATTGCGAACGGCGATCGCTGCGCCTGCGATCCATGCCGATCTCATCGTAGCCTCCACACCGTTTGTCATTTTTGTTGATCGGAAGACTAACGTACAAGCGGCGCTTCCGCCAGTGGGCTTGCAACAAGTGATCCTGACAGCATGGCGGGCCCGCCGCTGTACAGCCATTGCTCTTGCCGCGCCGTGCCCAAACTGAGCATCATCCGCGCCGTCATCGAAGAACAGACCGGGAGTACGCCTTGGCCAAATCGCAATGGAGTTTCAAGACCGCCGTCGAATTGTCGGCCGCACTGGCGGCGAAGAAGGTCTCGGCCGTCGAACTGGCGCAGGACGCGATCGGCCGCATCGAGCGCCACGACGGCAAGATCAATGCGATCTGCGTGCGCGATTTCGAGCGCGGCCTGGCAGCCGCCCGCGCCGCCGACGCCGACGCTGGCGCGCGGCGAAACCGAAGCCGCTGCTCGGCCTGCCCGTGACGGTGAAGGAATCCTACAACATCGCCGGGCTGCCGACGACCTGGGGCATTCCGGCGCAGAAGGATTTCACGCCGACCGGAAGACGCGCTGCCGATTTCGCGCGTCAAGGACGCCGGCGGCGTGATCCTCGGCAAGACCAACGTGCCGCTCGGGCTCGGCGACTGGCAGAGCTATAACGAGATCTACGGCACCACCAACAATCCGTTCGATCTCGGCCGCACGCCCGGCGGCTCCTCCGGCGGATCGTCGGCGGCGCTCGCGGCCGGCTACGGGCCGCTCGTCGCTCGGCTCCGACATCGGCGGCTCGCTGCGCGTGCCGGCGTTTCATTGCGGCGTCTATGCGCACAAGCCGACCTTCGACCTCGTGCCGTCGCGCGGCCATACGCCGCCGCCGTTGCCGCCGCTGCCGTCCGACCGCGACCTCGCGGTGATCGGACCGATGGCGCGCTGCGCCGCCGACCTGTCGCTGCTGCTCGACGTGATCGCCGGGCCCGATCCGCTCGAGGCCGGCAAGGCCTACAGGCTCGCGCTGCCGCCGCCGCGTCACGCACGCGCTGAAGAATTTTCGCGTGCTGGTGATCGACACCGATCCGGTGATGCCGACCGACAAGGTGGTGCGCGGCGCGCATCGAGAAGCTCGCCGCGCAATCTCGCCAAGGCCGGCGTCAGGGTCGACGCGCAGCAGCCCGCTGCTGCCGGACTTCGCCGCGTCGTCGCGGCTCTATATGCGGATGCTGATGTCGTTCCTCGCCGCGTCCTTTGCGCCGGAGGCCTATGCCGGCGCGCAGGCCGCGCGCGGCCGCGCTGCCGGCCGACGACACGAGCCTCGCCGCCGAGCGGCTGCGCGGCATCGCGCTCAGCCACCGCGACTGGCTGATGGCCGATGGCGGACGCGTCGCGCCTGCGCGCGCAATGGCGCGAGCTGTTCAAGACGTTCGACGCGGTGATCTGCCCGATCATGCCGACGCCGGCCTATCCGCACGATCATTCGCCGCGACCAGGAAACCCGCCGCATCAGGATCGACGGCAAGGACTACGTCTATCCCGATCAGCTCGCCTGGCCCGGCATCGCCACCCTGCCCGGCCTGCCGTCGACCGCGATCCCGACCGGCTTTGCGCCGGACGGATTGCCGGTCGGCGTGCAGATCGTCGGCCCCTGGCTGGAAGACCGCACGCCGCTGAAGCTGGCGGAACTGATCGAGCGCGAATTCGGCGGCTTCAAGCCGCCGCCGATGTTTGATGATTGAGAGTGAAACTGTACCGCGCAACGTCATTGCGTCGACGCGAAGCGAGCCAGTAATCACGCGTCTAGCAGGATGAGACTGCCGGACTCATGGTTCGGACGCGCTGCGCGCCTCCTCGCAATGACGGGAAGCAGACGGAGGAAAACCATGAGCAAGCGACATCGACGAACTCACCGCACCTCAACCGCGACTACGTCGCCTCGGTGCAGAATTGCGACGTCAAACGCTTCGACGAAATTCTGGCGCCGGATTTCTATTGCTCCAATCCCGACAAGTCGCTGGTCGACCGCGCCGGCTTTCTGAAGCAGACCGCGGTGCCGGTGACGATCAGGAATCTCGAAGGCGCATGACGTCAAGATCCGCGTGCTGGGCGACTTCGCCATCATCCACGCCGCCACCAGCTACACGACGCCGGACGGCCAGCAGGCGCACGGGCCGCTACACCGATTGCTGGGCGAAGCAGAACGGCAGCTGGCTCGCGGTGTCGGCGCATGTGTCGCGGTGAGGCGCCATAACGTCGCCGTCATTGCCGGGACTCTGACCCGGCAATCCATCCGCTTCGAGAAGGGCTTCTTGCGAAGCATTAGATGGATGCCGCGGATCAAGCCACGCGCATGACGGACTGACGAGCTGCTTCACGCTATCAAACATGATCACGCTGCGCACGCGTCTTGCCGGCCTTCATCGTCGGCAAAGCCTTCGTTGATCTCGGACAGTTTCAGCTTCGCCGAAATCCAGTCTTCCAGATGCAGCTTGCCGCGCATGTAGAATTCGACCAGCCGCGGCATGTCGACGCGGAAATGGTTGGAGCCCATCGACGAGCCCTGGATCTTGCGCTCGCGCAGGAAGTCGAAACCGTGCAGCTCGATCTTCTGGCCGAACGGGATCATGCCGACGATGGTCGCGGTGCCGCCGGGCGCCAGCATCGCGAACGGCCTGCTCCGCGGTTTCCTTGCGGCCCAGCACCTCGAACGAGTGATGCACGCCGCCGCCGGTGAGATCGCGCACCTGCTGCACCACGTCGCCGTTGCTGGGATCGACGATGTCGGTGGCGCCGAGCTTGGTGGCGAGCTGCAGCTTGGCCGGATTGGTATCGACCGCGATGATGCGGCCGGCGCCGGCGATCTGCGGCGCCGTTGATCGCGGCCATGCCGACGCCGCCGCAGCCGATCACCGCCACGGTCTCGCCGGCGCTGACCTTGGCGGTGTTCACCACCGCGCCGTAGCCGGTGATGACGCCGCAGCCGATCAGCGCGGCGCAGATCGAGCGGCATGTCCTTGCGGATTTTGACGATGGCGTTCTCGTGCACCAGCATCTGCTCGGCGAACGACGACAGGTTGAGGAACTGGTTGAGTTTCTCCGAGCGCGCCCAGGACAGCCGGTTGGACTGCGCCGGGCAGCATCTTCACCGTGGTGTCGGTGCACAGCACCGTGCGGCCGGTGGTGCAATTGTCGCAGGTGCCGCAGAACACCGACAGGCACGTCACGACGTGATCGCCGGGTTTGACGTAGGTGACGTCGGAGCCGACCTTCTCGACGACGCCGGCCGACTCGTGGCCGAGCACCGCGGGCAGCGGATGCGGATAGAGCCCTTCCATGAAATGCAGGTCGGAATGACAGAGCCCGGCGACCGCGGTGCGGATCAGGACCTCGCGCGGACCGGGCTTCGGCACGCTGACGTCCTCGATCACCAGCGGCTTGTTGACTTCATGCAGGACGGCGGCCTTCATCGGTGTTTCCTCTTGTTTTGTTTAGCGTTCATCGTTGTCAGCACGGCTCTCACCTCCCAGGGAGAGGTAAAATCGCGCTCGGCGCGTATGCGAGCCTACGCTGCCGAAAGCAATTCGCCAACCTCGGCCATGCCGACGGCGCGCTCGCCGAGCAGATGGCCGGTGATGGCGCGCTGCGCGGCATTTTCCGTCAGCCGGAACGGATCGCTCGGCGAGACCCGATGGTCGATCACCATGCGCGACAGCAGCAGCCGCCTGGCATCGCCGCGCATCTCGTGAATGCGGCCGCCCTCCCAGGCCAGCGCCACCGCGCTTGCGACATGATAGAGCAGGCTGGTGGCGCGCCGCGCCTCGCCTTCGTTGTCCGTACGGCTGGCGACCTCGCGCGCGAAGCCGATGGCGCGGTCGGTCAAGTCCGCGCAGGCGATCGCGCCAGGCCTGCGGCACATTGGCGCTGTCGTCGAGGCGGGCGTGCAGATCGGCGGCCAGCGCGCGCCTCGGCGCCGTGGCGGCCGACCGCGCGCTTCAGCGCATCGATCGCGACGATGTTGCCGGTGCCTTCCCAGATCGAGCCGAGATGCGCGTCGCGCAGCAGCCGCGCGGTGGCGAATTCCTCGATGTAGCCGATGCCGCCGCGCATCTCCAGCGCATCGCCGCAGACCTTGCGGGCGTCGCGCGTGGCGCGGAATTTCAGGGTCGGCGTCAGGATGCGCAGCAGCGCCGCGGCGTCCTGGCTGCCGGCCTCGGCGCGGTCGAGCGCGTCCGCGGTGAGGAAACTCATCGACAGCGCCTGCTCGGTCGGCAGCATGATCTTCATCAATTGCCGCCGCGCCAGCGGCAGGTCGATGATGCGCTGGCCGAACACCACGCGGTTTCGCGCCACCGTCATCGCGTCGTGATGCGCGCGCCGCATCAGCGCGGTGGACTTGACGCCGTTGGAGAGCCGCGACGAATTGACCATCTCGGCCATCTGCACGAAGCCGCGATCGAGCTTGCCGACCGCGTAGGCAATCGCGCCTTCCAGCTTGATCTCGCCCGAGGCCATCGAGCGGGTGCCGAGCTTGTCCTTCAGGCGAACGATCCGGTAGTGATTTTGCGAGCCGTCGTCGAGCCGCCGCGGCATCAGGAACAGGCCGACGCCGCGCGTGCCGGGCCCGGCGCCTTCCGGCCGCGCCAGCAGCATCACCACTTCGGCGTCGGCATTGGAGCAGAACCATTTCTCGCCATGCAGCCGCCAGTGATCGCCTTCCTGCACCGCCGTCGTGGTCAGCGTGCCGACGTCGGAGCCGCCTTCCTTCTCGGTCATGAACTGGCCGCCCTGGGTCAGCTTGCTCATGTCGGTCTGGGTCGAGGCCGTCGAGATACCTCGCCTTCAGCGCCTCGCTGCCGAAATTGCTGAGCAGCTTGGCGCAGCCGTCGGTGACGTTGATCGGGCAGCCCAGGCCGAACTCGGCCTGGTTGAACAGGAACGTGAAGGCGTGCTTGGCAACAACAGGATATTTGTCCGGCCAGCCCAGAATGCCCTTGCGGATCGACATCGCGTGAATGCCGAACTCGCCGAACGCGGCCTTCTCCAGTTCGCGATAGGCCGGGTGATATTCGATCCACTGCGAATCGCGGCCGAAGCGGTCGCGCTGGTGCAGCACCGGCGTATGGCGGTCGGCGAGCCGCGCGCATTCGTCGAGATGGCCGCCGGCAAGCGCGCCGAGCCGGTCGAGATGCGGCTCGATATGGCGAAACAGCGGCATCGGGCAGATGCAGCCGCAGCAGATCCGTCAGCGCCGGATCGGCCCGGTAGAAGTTCATCCCCGAGGTGTCCGGCGCGAGCAATCCCGGCTGGTCGGCCGGAGTCGGCATCGCGATCCTGCTTGCAGTGGCTGCATATTTATGCTCTTGTTCGTTCCGCCCGATATTGATCATCTACCGATAACAGCAGGCGATCAAGCCGTCAACAAGCATAATTGGAGGATCACCCCATGGCTGACGGATACCGCATCATCGGCGCCGAGATGTCGCCCTACTCGGTCAAGGTCCGCTCCTATTTCCGCTACAAGGCCATTCCGCATCAATGGATTTTGCGCAATGCGGCAAGCCAGGCGGAATACGAGAAATACGCCAAAATGCCGATCATTCCGCTGGTGGTGACGCCTGACGGGACTGGCATCCAGGATTCCACGCCGATCATCGACCAGATCGAGAAGCTTCATCCGGAGCCGTCGATCCATCCCGACGACACGGTCGCGCAGTTTCATCTCCGCGCTGATCGAGGAGTTCGGCGACGAGTGGGGCAACAAATGGATGTTCCACTACCGCTGGGCGCGCGACGTCGACCAGATGCAGTTCGGCCGGACGCATCGCGCGGATGCGCGGCCCGAAGGCGAGCGAGCAGGAGCATGACGCGTTCGCCGCGCAGGTGCGCGCCCGCATGGTGGACCGGGTCTGGTTCGTCGGCTCCAACGCCGATGACCGCGCCGCAGATCGAGGCCGGTTTCCAGCGAGATGCTCGGCTTGCTGGACAGCCATCTCGCGACGCGGCCCTATCTGTTCGGCGGCCGGCCGGCCTTCGGCGATTTCGGTCTTTGGGGCCAGTTCTACGAGATGTGGACCGATCCGACCGCCGGCGCCCTGATCGGCGGCGACGCGCCGCATGTGCTCGACTGGGTGCACCGCATGCTGTGGCCGCGGGCCGAAGGCGCGTTCGAGAGCGTGGACCGACGCTGGCGCCGACCCTGATGCCGATCCTGACCAAGCAGGTCGGGCGACAATTCATGGCCGTGGACGCTGGCCAACGAGACGGCGCTCGCGGAAGGCAAGGAGGAATTCAGCGTCACGCTCGGCGACAAGATCTGGACCCAGAAGCCGCAGAAATATCACGCGCGATCGCTCGGCATGCTGCGCGCCAAATACGCCGATGTTGCCGACAAGCGCGACGCTCGATCCTGGTTCTGGAGGCCGCGGGTTGCCTTGCCGGATTGCGCGCCTAGATACCGACTCCCGACATATCAAGGACAGCGCTCATGGAAATGCCAAAATACAAGAACTGCCCTGATCGTCGGCGCCGGCGAGGGCCTGAGCGCATCGCTGGCGCGGCTGTTTGCCCGCGAAGGCATCCGCGTCGCGCTGGCCGCGCGCCAAATCGAAAAGCTCGGCGCGCTCTGCACCGAGACCGGCGCGCGCGCCTTTGCCTGCAACGCGACCGACGCCGACGAGGTCGAGCGGCTGTTCGGCCTGGTCGAGCGCGAGATCGCAGCGCCCGATATCGTCGTCTACAACGCCAGCGGGCGGGCGCGCGGCGCCTTCACCGATCTGGTGCCGGCCGATGTCGCCAAGGCGATCGCGGTCACGCGCCTTCGGCGGCTTTCTGGTGGCGCAGCAGGCGGCGACAGCGGATGCTGCCCAACAAGCACGGCGCGATCCTGTTCACCGGCGCCTCCGCCAGCGTCAAGGGCTATGCCGCAGTCGGCGCCGTTCGCGATGGGCAAGTTCGCGCTGCGCGGGCTGGCGCAGAGCATGGCGCGCGAACTGTCGCCGCAGGGCATTCACGTCGCGCATTTCGTCATCGACGGCGGCATCCGCAGCGCGGCGCGCACCGAGCCCGCCGACCGGCCGGACTCGATGCTCGATCCCGACGCGATTGCCTTGAGCTACTGGAACGTGCTGCAGCAGCCGCGCAGCGCCTGGACCTGGGAACTGGAATTGCGGCCGTGGGTGGAGAAGTTTTGAGCGACGAAATCGTCAGTGTGCGAGCGAAGCGAAGCAGTGCCACCTTGTCAGCCGCATAAGCAATGGCGTGGCATTGCTTCGATCGCCTTCGCTCCTCGCAATGACGGAACAATAACAACAGATAACGGGGAAAACATGACCACCGAAATCACCATCGACACCGGCACCGACGAACTGCTGTGCGTGATCCGCGACCGCGTCGCGATCATCACGCTGAACCGCCCGAGGTCCGCAATGCGATGTCCGGACAACCTGACGCCGGCGCTGCGCACCATGATCAAGACCTGCGGCGAGAACCCCGACGTCGGCGCGCTGCTGATCACCGGCGCCGGCACCGCGTTCTGCGCCGGCGGCAACGTCAAGGGCATGGGCGCGCATCGCGACAAGAAGAAGCTGGAAATGTCCTATGACGAGAAGGTCGCCGATCTGCAGGAGCGGCAGCGCCTGCTGACCGGCGCGCTGGTCTCGGTGCGCAAGCCGACCATCGCGGCGCTGCCCGGTCCCGCGGTCGGCGCCGGCCTGCGCGCTCGCGATGGCCTGCGACATCCGCATCGCCGCGCAATCGGCGTTCGTCTCCACCGGCTATCTGCGGGTGGCGCTCTCCGGCGACTACGGCATCGCCTGGCTGCTGACGCGGCTGGTCGGCACGTCGCGGGCGCGCGAACTGATGTTCACCGCCGAGAAGGTCGATGCGGCGCAGATGCGAGGCGATCGGCCTCGTCAACCGCGTGGTGCCGGACGACAAGCTGCAGGACGAAGCCTTTGCGCTCGCCAAATCGATGGCGGAAGGGCCGACGCTGGCGCTTGCGCTACATGAAGGACAATCTCGACGAAGCGCTGCTGTTCGATTTCGCCACCGCGCGCGACCATGAGGCCGAGCGCCTGGTCCGCCTGACCACGACAGCCGATCACAAGGAAGCCGTGCAGGCCTTCATCGACAAGCGCAAGCCGGTGTTCAAGGGCGGTTGAAGTCGATCACGCGGCGACCTCGGCGCGTGCATTGCGGTCGGATCACCTGCGGCGGCTGTCCGAAGGCGCGCAGGAAGGCGCGGCGCATGCGGTCGCGATCGGCAAAACCCGTTTGCCGGGCGATGACGTCGATCGGATGGCGGCTCTGCTCCATCATCAGGCGGGCGGCCTCGACGCGCAGGTTCTCGACCGCCTTGGCCGGCGATTGGCCGGTCTCGGCGCGGAACGCACGGCTGAACTGGCGCGGACTTAGATGCGCCGCCTCGGCAAGCTGTTCAACCGTCAGCGGCTTCGATGCGAGATTGCGCTTCGCATAGGCCAATGCGCTCTGGATGCGGTCGGATTTGGGCTCCAGCTCCAGCAGCGCCGAAAACTGCGACTGGCCACCGGCGCGCCGGTGATAGACCACCAGCTTCTTGGCCACGGCCCGGGCCACATCCGCGCCGAGATCCTGTTCGATCATGGCCAGCGCGAGGTCGATGCCCGCGGTCATCCCGGCCGAGGTCCATACCGGGCCGTCGATGATGAAGATGCGGTCCTCCTCCACCTTCACCTTTGGAAACCGAGCCTGCAATTCGCGCGCGCGGTGCCAGTGCGTGGTCGCGCGACGGCCGTCGAGCAGACCTGCTTCGGCCAGGACGAACGCGCCGGTGCAGGTCGCGGCGACTCGCCGGCGATCGCTCCAAAGCCTGGCGCAGAAATTTGATCACGCCCGGCGTCGACGGCTCGACCACGGCGCTGCCGCCGACGATCAGCGTGTCGAAATTCGCTATCGTCGAACGGCTCGGTCGCGACGCTGATGCCGATCGAGCTGCGGATGGACCCGCCGGTCTCGGACAGCAGATGCACGTCATAGACCGGCTCGCCGATCTCGCTATTCGCGAACTCGAAGACCGAGAGCGCAGCCACGCTCATCATCTGAAAGCCGGGCAAAACGATGAAACCGATGCGCTGCATGGCGCGCTCTCCAGAATGTCCTAAAACGTCGCTTATATGACATTTGAGACAGCGCCCGCAAGCCTAGATTTCCTGCCATCGGACCGCGAAATCGTCGGGCGAAGCAGAGGAGACGAGACAATGAGCGCCATCAAATCCAAGGAAAACCAAGGGAACTGCGCTGATCACCGGCGCCTCCGCAGGCATCGGCGCCATTTATGCCGACCGCCTGGCCAAGCGCGGCTACGACCTGATCCTGGTCGCCCGCAACCAGGACCGGCTCGACGCACTGGCCCGGCGCCTGAAAGACGAGACCGGCCGGTCGGTCGAGACCATCGCGGCCGATCTCAATGACAAGGCGGATCTTGCCAGGATCGAGGCCACCCTGCGGTCGAATGCCGAGCATCACGCTGCTGGTCAACAATGCCGGTGTCGGTGCGGCGGGGCCGCTGCTCAATTCCGATGTCGAGAAGATGGATGAAATGATCCGCCTCAACGTGGGCGCGCTGACGCGGCTGACCTACGCCGCCGTGCCCGGCTTCGTCGCGCGCGGCGGCGGCAGCATCATCAATATCTCCTCCATCGTGGCGATCTCGCCCGAGACGCTCAATGGCGTCTACGGTGGCAGCAAGGCGTTCGTGCTGGCCTTCAGCCAATCGCTCCAGCATGAGCTGGCCGACAAGGGCGTCCGTGTCCAGGCGGTCCTGCCCGGGGCAACCGCGACGGAATTCTGGGACGTCGCCGGCCTGCCGGTTCAGCATCTGCCGACGGAGATCGTGATGTCGGCGGAGAACATGGTCGACGCCGCGCTTCGCCGGTTTCGACCAGGGCGAGACCGTCACCATTCCGTCTCTGCCCGACAAGGCGGAATGGGATGCGTTCGACGCCGCACGCCGCGCGATGTCCGGCAAGCTTTCGAGTGCCGTGCCGGCCAGCCGATACGGCGTCCAGCGTACCCGAACCGCCGCAGAATAATTGGAGTTTTGCCGGTGATGCCAGCGCCAGGCGCTGGCATCAGCCTTTGATTGGCAGTGGCCGGCGAGCGCGGGTGGTTTTCAATCAATATCGAGGAAAGAAACGGCCCGGTTCTGGTGCGACCAGAACCGGGCCTGAGTCTGGTCAGCTCGCGAGAGGACTGATCGCGAGATGGCGGGAGGCGGCGGCGAGCCGCCAGCTCGCGCAGGGGATATCTCGCGGTTCGACGTCGATATGTTTTTCGAAGCGCACCAGCTTCCAGTCGCCGGGGCTCGGTGGTGAAGGCGTAGCCGGACTTGCGGGCGAGGCTGATCATGGCGTCGTTGGAGCGCAGCGTGTCGCCGAACAGGCGCTCGGCGCCGAACGACGCCGCGCGGCATTCGAGATTTTTCAACAGCGCCTTGCCGATGCCCTGGCCCTGCCAGCGGTCGTCGATCGACAGGCCGAACTCGATGCTGGCGGTGTCGGCGTCGAAACGCGTAGCGGGCTTCGCCGACGATGGTCTCATGAGCCGTCGACCAGCATGGTCGCGACCACGCTGAAACGGTCGGCCTCGCCGACATGGATGAACTGCTCGAGCAGGGACGTCGGCAGCTCGCTGGCGGCGCCGAGGAAGCGGTTGTAGCGGGAGCGGGTCGTGAGCGAGCGGAAGTAGTTCTGCAGCGCCTCGGCATCGCGCGGCTCGACGAAGCGCACGGTCACGGCGTCGCCGCTGCGCAGCGCGCAGCACGTCGGAATATTGCCTGAGATCGTCGAAACGCAATCGTCGTCATCGGCACGCTCCCGTCGCTCGCAAAGAAGATGGCCGGCGTCCCTCAGGCGAGGCGACGCCGGCCTGGCTGCCATTTATGCCCGCCAGAACGGTTTTGACGGCCTCGTAGAGCGACGTCGCTCGAGGACAAGCCGATGTCGTGCAGCTCCCGGTCGGACCAGTTGGGCCAGTTCGCGGCGCTGCTCGTAGCGCTGCCGCCAGACATGGAGGGTCTCGCTCAGTTGGTCCAAAAGGCTATGTCCATGATGATTTATCATCGATTCATGTGTGAAAGTAGACATTTTCAGCTCCTATAGATAATCTGTTGCCGCTAATATCGACGCTATCCGGGCTTTCCACAAACGACACTTTGTACCGCTTCGCATGATATAAACTCATGTATTGGAGAGTGGCGGAGATGACAACAGCCAGGCTGCCCTCGCTGAACGGATTGCGCGCCTTCGAGGCCGCGGCCCGGCATTTGAGCTTCACGCAGGCGCGCCTCCGAGCTGAACGTCACGCAGACCGCGATCAGCCATCAGATCAAGCGGCTGGAGGAAGAACTCGGGGTTCGCCTGTTCGTCCGCCAGAACCGCGCGCTGACGCTTGACGCCGGAGGCGAAGGATTATCTCCCGGCGATCCGCGCCGCGTTCAACGATCTGCGGCTCGCCACCGACCGCCTGCTGCGCAAGGACGACGACCATGTGCTGACGGTCTCGACGCTGGCCTCGCTCGCCGCCAAATGGCTGCTGCCGCGGCTTTCCGCGTTCCAGGAAGCCCATCCCGGCATCGACGTTCGCATCACCACCTCGACCAGCCTGGTCGACTTCCAGCGCGACAATGTCGATGCCGCGATCCGCTATGGCCGCGGCCAATGGCCGGGCGTGCGCGCCGACTGGCTGATGGCAGACGAGCTTTTTCCGGTGTGCAGCCCGGCCCTGCTCAACGGAAACAAGCCGCTGAAATGCCCTGAAGACCTCAGGGATCACGTGCTGCTGCACACCAGCAACGCCAACAGCGACGACTGGCGGCTGTGGCTGACGGCGGCCAGGTCTGCCCGACCAATCTCTCCAAACAGCCGGGCGTTACCTTCGACCTCATCTTCATGACCGTGCAGGCCGCGATCGACGGCATCGGCGTGGCGATGGGCCGGACCGCCTATGTGCGAGGACGACATCGCCAAGGGCCGCCTGGTCGTTCCCTTCAAGATCACGCTGCCGGCCGACGCCGGATTCTATCTGGTCTCGCCCGCGGGCAGGACCGATCCGCCAAAACTCTCCGCGTTCCGGCAATGGCTGGTCGCATCGGTGCAGAACAAAGCCCGATGACGTCATGCGCAGAAATTCCGCGACACGAGACCGTGACGCGACGTCGTCGCAATCCGTAGCCTGGTGCGCAAGTTTGATTTCCATGCAAACAACGATAACAAGAGCGCATGGCCGATTTGACACGTAAATTCGACGTGCTGGTGATTGGCGGCGGCAACGCCGCTCTGTGCGCCGCGATCAGCGCCCGCCGCGCCGGCGCCTCGGTGCTGGTGCTGGAAGGCGCGCCGAAATTCTATCGCGGCGGCAACACCCGCCACACCCGCAACATGCGCTGCGCCCATGACGCCGCGACCGAGATCCTCACCGGGCCCTACACCGAAGAGGAATTCTGGGACGATCTGCTGCGCGTGACCGGCGGGCAGACCGACGAAGAACTCGCCAAATTCATGATCACGGAGTCCAAGGACATCCTGAACTGGATCGTCGAACAGGGCGTGCGCTGGCAGCCGTCGCTCGGCGGCACGCTGAGCCTCGGCCGCACCAATTCGTTCTTCCTCGGCGGCGGCCGGGCGATGCTGAACGCGCTCTATCTCACCGCCGAAAAGCTCGGCGTCGAGATTCGTCTATGACGCCGAGGTGACCGATCTTCGAGATCGAGGACGGCATGTTCCTCGTCCGCGAGTCTGAAGCAGCCGGTCGACGGCGCCACGGAAGTCCGCGCCTCGGCGCTGGTCGCCGCCGCCGGCGGCTTCGAGGCCAACATCGAATGGCTGAAGGAATATTGGGGCGAGGCCGCCGACAATTTCCTGATCCGCGGCACGCCCTATAACCGCGGCTCGATCCTGAAAATGCTGCTCGCCAAGGGCGTGCAGGAGATCGGCGATCCCACGCAGTGCCATGCGGTCGCGATCGACGCCCGCGCGCCGAAATTCGACGGCGGCATCATCACGCGGCACGACTCGGTCGTGTTCGGCATCGTCGTCAACAAGCACGCCGCAGCGCTTCTACGACGAGGGCGAGGACATCTGGCCGAAGCGCTACGCGATCTGGGGCCGGCTGGTGGCGGCGCAGCCCGACCAGATCGCCTACATCATCTTCGATCCGACGGTCGTCACGAGCTTCATGCCGACGCTGTTTCCGCCGATCGGCGCGCCGACCGATCGCCGAGCTCGCCGGCAAGCTCGAGCTCGATCCGGCGGCGCTGGAAAAGACCGTCACCGATTTCAACGCCGCGGTGCAGCCCGGCACCTTCGATCACACCATCCTCGACGATTGCCGCACCGAAGGCATGACGCCGCCGAAGACGCATTGGGCGCGCAAGATCGAGACGCCGCCTTATCTCGCCTATCCGGTGCGGCCCGGCATCACCTTCACCTATCTCGGCACCCGCGTGAACAAGCAGGCGCGCATGCTGATGAAGGACGGCAAGCCCGTCCGCCAACATGTTCGCCGCCGGCGAGATCATGGCCGGCAACGTGCTCGGCAAGGGCTACGCCGCCGGCATCGGCATGACCATCGGCAGCGTGTTCGGACGTGTGGCGGGACGGGAAGCGGCCAGAAATGCAAAAACTAACGGCCGTCTAACGTAAAGGCTGACCAGTAACGGAAGCGCAAGCGCATGCACGGAACGAGAATTCTGGAGGAGGCCGACCGGCTGATGACGGTCTGCAATTCCTGCCGCTATTGCGAGGGCCTCTGCGCGGTGTTTCCGGCGATGGAAATGCGCCGCTCGTTTTCCGACGGCGACCTCAATTATCTCGCCAATCTCTGCCACGGCTGCGGCGCCTGCTACACCGATTGCCAGTTCTCGCCGCCGCATGAATTCAACGTCAATGTGCCGCAGACGCTGGCGATCGCGCGTGCCGAATCCTACGCCGCCTATGCCTGGCCGCGCGCCTTCGCCGGCGCTGTTCGCGCGCAATGGCCTTGTCGATCAGCCTGATCGCGGCGCTCAGCGTCGCCGCCTTCATCTTCGGCTTTGCCGCCTTCAACGACCGGCAAGTGCTGTTCGGCGTCCACACCGGCGCCGGGCGCGTTCTACAAGCTGATGCCGCACAACGCGATGGCGGCGCTGTTCGGCGCCGCGTTTCTCTACGCGATCGTCGCGCTGGTGATGGGCGTGCGCGCGTTCTGGCGCGATATCGGCGAGCCCATCGGCATGACGACCGATGCAGCATCGCTGTTGCAGGCGATTCGCGATGCCGGCGAGTTGCGCTATCTCGACGGCGGCGGCGTCGGCTGCTTCAACGAGGACGACCGCCCGACCGACCGCCGCAAGATCTATCACCACCTCACCTTCTACGGTTTTGTGCTGTGCTTCGCCGCGACCTGCGGTGGCGACGCTCTATCACTATCTGCTCGCGCGCGAGGCGCCCTATCGCGTGGTGGGACCTGCCGGTGGTGCTGGGCACGCTCGGCGGCATCGGGCTGCTGATCGGGCCGGTCGGGCCTGCTCGCCGAAAAATGGAAGCGCGATCCCGTGCTGGTCGACGAGACAGCGCTACGGCATGGACGCCGCCTTCATCGCCATGCTGTTCCTGACCAGCCTGACCGGCATGGCGCTGTTGCTGCTGGCGCGAGACGCCGGCGATGGGACCGCTGCTGGCGCTGCATCTCGGCGTGGTGTTCGCGCTGTTCATCACCATGCCCTATGGAAAATTCGTGCACGGCATCTACCGGTTCGTCGCGCTCGTGCGCTATGCGCAGGAGCGGCGGATGATGGGGCATGTTTGACACCGTCATTGCGCGCCAGAGTGTCGTCGCTTGACGAGGCGAAGCGAAGCAATCCATCTAGCCTGCGTAAAGGACTAGATGGATTGCTTCGTCGCCGCGCTCCCTCGCAATGACGGGGCGAGGTTCTGTTTTTCAAATCTCAAAGAGCAGATGCACGACTTCGCATTCTCGCGGCATGTATTGCCCGAGCTTTGCTCGAATCGTTGTCCCTCCCTGAAAGACAGAGGGCGCAGGGAAGACCGGGTGCGCGCTGCACCCGCGGTCTCGTGTGCAATGTGCACAAAGAAGGTGCGCACACGAGCATACAGGTTCAGCGGAAGCAATCCGGCCTTCCCTGCGCAATGGCTTTACGGCTTACTTCGCGCTCTCCCCGGTGACCGGCTTTGTTGTCACCGTCATCGCTGGATACCGCGCTCGATCTGATCATGCGCAAACTTGACGCCAGCATCGGGGCGTCAGGACCACACGACTTCGCCGTACGCATTGTGCATCGTTCGTCTGACGATGCACCCGCGTCCACCGCATCCGATCCCCGCGTTCGTGACGATCGCGAACCGCCCTCTGCCGGGAACAGGACGCGGGAGTATGCTAGCGGTGAGTTTGGGGTGGCAGCGAAGAGGAATATTTTCCTGCAAGAGGGCTTGACAGCTTTTGCTGATTTGCCCGTCGGGTTGTTTTGCTCGCGGGCGCGAGTGAAGTTCATCGAGCGGCAGACGGTTCCTGACGATCTGACCGGCTGGCGGCGCTGAGCCGCTCCAACCGTGGCGAAACCGATGCCGGCTTGCCCGAACCGGTGGCGGCGCCGGAGGCGGCAGCGGCTTGAAGCGCGATCCGTCTAGCACCCTGTTTCCGTTAGTGAGCGAAGCGAGGCGCAATCCATATCGCGGCATGGGCGGATGGCTGGATTGCGCGCCGTCGCTGACGCTCCCCGCGCAGTGACGGCGGAAGCTACAAATCCACTACACCCCACGTAGTCGCTCTCGACCGACACGGCGATGGTCTCCGCGACATACGGCCCCTTCACCACGCTGGCGCCCGGCTCGACATTGACCGGATAGGCCCGCGCGCGAAAGCGCTTGGGGTCGCAATAGGACTGGCCGGTGCGGATGTCGAATTCCCAGCCGTGCCAGGGACAGCGGATGATCTCGCCGAGCCTGGTGTATTCGATCTCGCCGGGATCGGAGGATTGCGCGAGCCCGATCAGCGGGCCCTCGCACAGCGCCGCGCCCTGATGCGGGCAGCGGTTCAACAGGCCGAAGAACTCGCCCTTGATGTTGAAGATCGCGATCGGCCGCTCATCGATGGTGAGGAATTTTCGCGTGCCCGGCGGCAGCTCGTCCACCGGGGCAATGCACTGCGCGACGAACCATCAGAGCTAGGACCGTACAGCTTCTGCGCATTGCCGAGATAGAACGCCTCGCGGTTGGCGTCGCTGACGCCGGCCGGCAGCACCGCGCGACGGATCGTCGAAATCCCAATGCGGATAGTCGGTCGCGAACAGCAGCTTGTCCCAGCCGATCCATTCGATCACCTCGAACAGATGCTCGCGCCGCTCCGGGTCTTCCATCGGCTGCGTGGTCCACCAGATGTGGTCGCGGATGTATTCCGACGGCTGGCGCTTGAGATGCGGCACCTCGCTGCGCAGCCGCTCGAAACTCTTGTCGAGCCGCCACGCCAGCGACGGCGCCCAGCCGAAGCCGGCCTCGATCATCACCATCTTCAGCTTCGGGATAGCGCTCGAACACGCCTTCCAGCACGAGGCTCGCCAGCGCGGTCTGCTGGCACTGCGAATGGCCGACCATCTCCTCGATGTAAAAGCTCGGCCAGCCCGACGCCGTGATCGGATTGCCGCCGAAGCCGAAGGCGTGCACGCCGACCGGAAGCCCGGCCTCCTGCGCCGCCTCGTAGATCGGCCAGTAGCGGCGCTGGCCGAGCGGCTCGACGTTGCGGCTCAAGCAGCAGCACCTGGACGAAATTCTTGTCGCCGGCGCGCTTGCGGATTTCGGCGGCGGCGGCCACGCCGTCCTCGTTGGCGACGACGACCGAGCCTTTCAGGCGGCTATCCTTGCTGGTCCATTTCTCGATCTGCCAGTCGTTGATCGCGGTCGCAGATCGCGCGCGGCAAGATCGCTGGTTGCGCATGCCCTGCCCGGTGTTGAGCGGATTGAGCACGCCGAGCGCGACATTGTTGGGATCGAGATGCTGCTTCTGCATGAACGACAGCGACGAACCCTGCGGGCCGCCTTCCGGCGGACAGGCGTCGCGGCGCGAGGCATTCGGCTGCGCCTTCGGATAGGGCGGGCCTTCCATCATGCCCTGATAGGCCTGCTTGCCGTAGGTCTCGAGATGCTCGTGCCAGCGCTTGGCCAGGATACGGATAGAAGTTCGGTCGCTGGTCGCGCGCGCCGGATGGATGTCGCAATCGGCGATCGCGGTCTTGACGCTGACGGACGACGCCGGCTCCGGACGGTCGCGGAACTGCACATTCATGGCGTCGTCTCCGCTGATCGCCGCGCTGCTTCAGGCGCGGTATAGGTCGCGTAGCGGATTGTCGATCATGATCTTGCGCACAAGATCGGGCGACAATCCCTCCGGCAGCACCTCGTCGCCGTCGAATTGCCAGTGCGGATAGTCGGTCGAGAATAGGAGCAATTCGTCCGACTGCATATGGTCAAACAGGCGGTTCAGCGTCGCCGGATCCGGCGGCGCGTCGACCGGCTGCAGCGAAAAGCGGATGTTGCTGCGCACAATTTCCAGCGGCGCGCGATCGACCCACGGCGTTTCCATCCGCACGCCGCGCCAGAACTTGTGCAGCCGCCACAGATAGGCCGGCAGCCAGGTGAAGCCGGATTCCAGCATCACCATCTTCAGGTTCGGATGCCGGGCGAACACGCCCTCGACGATCAGGCTGGTCAGCTGGGTCTGGAACGCCTGCGCCTGCGCGACATAATCCTCGATGTGGTAGGAGCCCCAGCCGACCGAGGTCGGCGGGTTGTGATAGTTGCTGCCGGCGTGGATGCCGATCGGCGAGACCCAGCCGCTCGGCCGCGGCATAGATCGGCCAGTAGGCGCGCTTGCCCGAGCGGCATGTCGCCCATGACCAGCATCAGCACCTGGACGAAGCGCTTGTCCCTGGCGCAGCGCTCGATCTCGGCGACCGATTTCTCGACGCTCTGCATGCGGGATCACGATCGAGCCGCGCAGCCGCGCATCCTTGTCGAGCCATTCCTTGGCCAGCCAGTCGTTCAGCGCGCGGCAGAACGCGTCCTGCCATGTCCTCGGAAAACACCATCTGCACGCCGTACAGCGGATTGCAGATGCCGTAAGCTGATGCCGAACGCGATCGAGCGCCTGCTTCTGCATGTCGGCGAGGCTCGAGCCCGGCTTGCCCTGCGCCGGCCGCCAGTCCGGCCGCGACGAGATCGGCGAATTGGTCGGATAGGATTGCGAGACCAGGTCGGTCATGCCGCGCGTCGTCACCTGGTCGCGCCAGTAGTCGTTCGAGATAGGGCAACAGGCTGGTCAGATGAGGAACGGCGGGATGCAGGTCGCAATCCACGCCGCCCGCGATCGGCGACGTCATGGCCTGGTTTCCTCGTCGCGCGCGTCTCACGGCATCTTGTAGCGCCTCGCCGCCTGGTTCTCTGACCGCATTCAAGCAGGCTCGGCCTGCAGGCCCGCAACTCGGCAAACGCATGGCACCCTGTGCTAGGAAAACATCGGCAGAATAAGGGCTTGGGGAGGTTTTCGATGATTCGGATTGGACGTAGCGGCGATTGCCGTCACCCTCTGCTGGCCGGCAGCGCATTCGCGCAGCAACAACGCCGCAGCCTCGCCCGCCGCACCGCCGCCGGTCGATTTCTCCAAGGTCGAGATCAAGACCACCGACCTCGGCGACAACGTCTACATGCTCGAAGGCCAGGGCGGGAACATCACCGTGGCGGTGGCGCAAAGACGGCATCATCATGGTCGACGGCCAGTTCGCGCCGCTGCACGACAAGATCAAGGCCGCGATCGCCGCCATCTCCAACCTGCCGATCAAATATCTGATCAACACGCATTATCACGGCGACCACACCGGCGGGAACGAAGCCTTTGCCAGGGACGGCGTCATCGTCGTCTCCGCAGATCAACGTCAAGAACCGCCTGGCGGCGGGCACCACCAACGGCCTGACCGGCGCCAAGACGCCGCCGGCACCGCCGGGCGCGCTGCCGACGAAGACCTACACGGCAAGATGTTCAAGATCAGGCTTCCCGGCCGCGTCGCCGATCTCAAGCACATCGCCAACGCCCATACCGACGGCGACACTTACGTCTGGTTCAAGACCGCCAACGTGCTGGCGACCGGCGACACCTTCACCAACGGCCGCTATCCCAACATCGACTTCGCCAATGGCGGCAACATCAAGGGCATGATCGCGGCGACCGACGCCTATCTCAAGCTGACCAACGCCAAGAGCCGCATCGTGCCGGGCCACGGCCCGATCGCCGACAAGGCGGCGCTGACCGAATACCGCACCATGCTGGTCACCGCGCGCGACCGCATGGCGGCGCTGGTGAAGGACAGGCAAGAGCGAGGACGATGTGGTGGCGGCAAAGCCGTTCGCCGATCTCGACAAGAAATGGGCGCCGACGGAGCTGGCCAGCAAGAATTTCATTCGCGTGGTCTATCACTCGCTCGCCGACAAGCCCGACGGAAGAGAAGCGGTTGCTGAAACGAATCCTGCGCCGGAGTTGAGAGATCATGAAAGAACTCGTTGACCATCGCCGAGAAGATCGCCGCACAACTGATCGCGCGGCAAGCAGACGATTGCGGTCGCGGAATCCTCGACCGGCGGCCTGATCTCGGCGGCGCTGCTGTCGGTGCCCGGCGCATCCGCCTATTTCCTCGGCGGCGCCGTGGTCTACACCGCGCGACGCGCGGCGGCTGCTGATGGATATTCCCGATCGAGGCGATGAAGGGCATCCGCTCGGCGTCGGAGCCTTACGCGAAACTGCTGGCAAGCCAGATCCGCCAGCGCTTTTCGACCGACTGGGGCCTGTCCGGAAACCGGCGCGACCGGGCCGACCGGCAACCGCTACGGCGACGCCGCCGGCCATAGCTGCATGGCGGTCGCGGGGCCGACGCAATGCGGTGTTCACGCTGGAGACCGGCAGCAACGACCGGCAAGCCAACATGCAGGCGTTTGCGAAGACGGCGCTGAACCTGCTGCTGGAGAATTTGTCGAAGTAGACTCGCAGGGGTGGGCAAAGCGAAGCGTGCCCACCATCTTGTCGCGCTGAATGAATGGTGGGCACGCTGCGCTTTGCCTACCCTACGGATATCGAGGACTCGTCATGCAACAGCCATTCGACCGCGCCGCAGAAGATCTCGGCAACTCGATCCATTTCGAGCATGTCAACGTCACGATCCCCGATCAGCGGCTGGCGACGCTGTTCTATGTCGCCGGCCTCGGGCTGACCCGCGATCCCTATCTGATGGTGTCCGACACCAACATGTGGGTCAATGTCGGCCGGAGCCAGTTTCATCTGCCGAGCGGCGCGCCGCAGGTGCTGCGCGGCCATACCGGCATCGTCATCGCGGGCCGCGAGGCGCTGCTGGAGCGGCTGGCGTCCGTCGCGAAAAAGCTGGAAGGCACCGCGTTCGCGTTCAGCGAGCACAACGATTATGTCGAGGCGATCTGCCCCTGGGGCAATCGCGTGCGCTGCTATGAGCCGGACGCCGCGCGCTTCGGGCGCATCACGCTCGGCATTCCCTATGTCGAGTTCGACGTGCCGGTCGGGCACCGCGAAAGCGCATCTGCGCGTTCTATCCTGCAGATCATGGGGATGCCGGCCGAACTCCATGAACGGCGACGGCGCCGTGGCGCGCGTCAAGGTCGGCAAGGATCAGTATCTGCAATTCCGCGAGACCGACCGGCGCGCAGCCGGAATTCGACGGCCATCACGTGCAGATCTACATCACGGATTTTCAGGTCCCTACCGCCGGCTGCGGGAGCGCGGCCTGATCTCGCAGGAAGACAACCAGTATCAATACCGCTTTCGCGACATCATCGACCTCGACGGACGGCAGGCACCTGTTCACGGTCGAGCACGAGGTGCGCAGCGCCACGCACCCGATGTATCATGCGGCCGCTGGTCAACCGCAACCCGGCCGAGACCAACCGCACCTACGCGCCCGGCCACGAGCAATGGCTTAGGCGATGGGACCGGATGAGTACGACAGAAGGTAGGGGCGTGTTCGACAGCAGGGCGACATCCTTCGAGACGCACTCCGCAGCTCCTCAGGATGAGGTCTGAGACCACTCATGGTGAGAGCCGCGATGCGCGCCATCCGAACCATGAAGCACGATTCACGCGGCTCGCACGCCTCACCTCTCCCGGAACGAGCGCATCAGCTGGTCGCTCAGCGGCTTCATCAGATAGGACAACATGGTGCGGTCGCCGGTCTGCACGAAGGCTTCCACCGGCATGCCCGGGATGATCTTGACGTCGTCGCCGAGGCGGGCGACCTCTTCCGGCGGCATCGAGACGCGGATGGTGTAGTAGCTCTGCCCGGTGCGCTGGTCGGTGGTGACGTCGGCCGAGACGCGGGTGACGACGCCGTTCAGTTCCGGCGTGGTGCGCTGGTTGAAGGCCGACAGCCGCAGCAGCGTCTTCTGGCCGATCTGCAGCTTGTCGATGTCCTGCGGATTGACCTTGGCCTCGACCGAGAGATCGTCGGCCTGCGGCACGATCATCATGATGGCGTCGCCGGCGGTGATCACGCCGCCGACGGTATGCACCGTCGACTGCAGCACCATGCCGTCCTGCGGCGCGCGAATATCGATGCGGCGGAGCTGGTCCTCCGCGGTGACCTTGCGCTCGACGAACTCGCCGATCTTGTCGTTGGTCTCGCGCAGATCCTTGGAGACCTCGCTGACCATGTCCTTGTCGACCTGGATGATCTGCAGTTCGGTTTCGGTGATCTTGCCCTTGGCCTGCGCGCGCGAGGCGATGTATTGCGCGCGCTCGCCCGACAGGCGGGCGGCGTCGCGCTCCAGCGTCGTCAGGCGCGAGATCTGCACCAGATGCTGGTCATAGAGCTGGCGGACGCCGACCAGCTCCTTTTCCACCAGCGCGATTTCCTTGTCCTTGGCCTGCTCCTGCGCCGTGAGGCCCGCGATTTCCTCGTTCAGCTGCGTCACGCGTTCGCGCAACTGCGACTTCTGTCCGGCTTCGTCCGTTGACGCGAACCTCGAACAATTTGGTTTCGCTGGCCATGACGTCCCTGACGTCGGGATCGTCGGCGCGATCGGTCAGCATCGGCGGAAACTTGATCTGTGTCGAGGCCGCGCTGCTCGGCCTCCAGCCGCGCCGCGCGCGCCCACAATCCGTTCAGCGTCTTGACGACGATGGCGAGGCTCGCCTTGACCACGGTCTCGTCGAGCCGCACCACGATATCGCCGGCCTTGACGCTGTCGCCGTCGCGCACCCGCACCTCGCCGACCACGCCGCCGGTCGGGTGCTGCACCTTCTTGACGTTGGAATCGACCACCACCGACCCCGGCGCGATCAGCGCGCCGGAAATCGGCACCGTCGACGCCCAGCCGCCGAACCCGCCGGCCAGCACCAGCACCAGCGCCAGGCCTATGATCAGATGCGACCGTATCGAGCGGCGCGCGCCGTTCAATTCGCTCGGTCATGATTTTGCGGCTCCCGCGTTGGAGACGATCTTGATCGGCGCAGGCGGCGCGACGCGCTGCAGCACCTGTCCGAGCACGGCGTCCTTCGGACCGAACGCCTGCATGGCGGCCGTCCTTCAGCACCAGCAGCTGATCGACCGCCTCGATCCCGATCGGCCGGTGCGCCACCACGATCACGATGGCGCCGCGCTGCGCGCGCCGCGCGAACCGCGCGGGTCAGCGCCTCGTCGCCCTCGCTGTCGAGATTGGAGTTCGGCTCGTCGAGCACGATCAGGAAGGGATTGCCGTAAAGCGCCCGCGCCAGCGCCACGCGCTGCGCCTGACCGGCCGACAGCGCCGTGCCCTGCTCGCCGATCTGGGTGTCGTAGCCCTCGCGCATCTTGATGATCATCTCATGCACGCCGGCTTCCTTGGCGGCGGCGATGATCGCTTCCGACTTGGCGTCGGGATCGAAGCGGGAGATGTTCTGGGCCACGGTGCCGCGCGAACAATTCGACGTCCTGCGGCAGATAGCCGACGTGGCGGCCGAGCACGTCCGACGACCACTGGTCGAGCGCCGCGCCGTCGAGCCGCACCTTGCCGCGGACCGGCATCCAGACGCCGACCAGCGCGCGCACCAGCGACGACTTGCCGGAGCCGCTCGGCCCGATGACGCCGACGCCGCTGCCGGCCTCGACCGCGAAGGTGACGTCCTGCACGATCACGCGCTGGTCGCCCGGCGGCACGATGCTGACGCCCTCGACCGACAGCCGCTTCGACGGCGCTCTGCAGCAAGGTCTGCGCATTCGACGCCGGCATCTGCTGCAGCAGCTTGTTGAGGCGGTGCCAGCTCTGGCGCGCGGCGACAAAACCCTTCCAGTGCGCGATCGCCAGATCGACCGGCGCCAGCGCCCGCGCGCTCAGGATCGAACCCGCGATGATGATGCCGGCGGTGGCTTCCTGGTGGATCACGAGATAGGCGCCGACCGCGAGCACGGCCGATTGCAGCATCATGCGCAAGACCTTGGCGACGGCGCCAAGGCCTCCGGCAACGTCGCTGGCGCGCTGATTGCCCGCCAGATAGGTTTCGTTGGCCTCGCTCCAGCGCTTGGCCAGCCGCCCGGACATGCCCATCGCGACCAGCACTTCGGCGTTGCGCCGGCTGGTGGCGGCCAGATCGTTGCGCCGCGCCGCCAGCGTCATGGCCTCGCGGGCCGGCGTGCGCGACATGAACTCGGTGATCAGCGTCAGCGTCACCAGGATGATGGCGCCGACCAGGGCGGTGACGCCGAGCAGCCAGTGGAACGCAAAGCAGATCGCCAGGTAGAACGGCAGCCACGGCAGATCGAAGAACGCGCCCGGCCCCATGCTGCCGAGGAACGAGCGGACATTGTCGAGATCGCGCAGCGGCTGCAGGCCCTCGTTGCGGCTGCCGACCATCAGCGGCAGCCGGACGACGGTTTCGAACACGCGGGCGTTGATGGCCTCGTCGAGCGAGGTGCCGATACGGCCGAGGATGCGTCCCGCGGAGCAGGTCGAGCACCGCCCTGGGCGACGTATAATCCGCCGGCGAGAACGACCAGGCCGACCAGGGTCGGCACGCTGCGGCTCGGCAGCACCCGGTCGTAGACCTCCAGCATGAAAATCGAGCCGGTCAGGTACAGCAGGTTGATCATGCAACTCATGACGCCGACGCCGATGAAGGCGTTGCGGCAGGCGCGCAACGCTTCACCGAGTTCGGATCGCCGGACGCCGGGAGCGGCTGCCATTAATGCGTATCTCTTCAAAAGGATAAGGTACGTGCTCGGTTTTACCGATGTTTTCTGGACACCGTCTATTTTAAGTCACGTTAACCTGCATCCAGTTCACCGCCATGAAGCGGGTGGAGACGGAAGTCGCGCCCTTTGGGCAGCTAATTTGACGCCGGCGCCAGCCTCGCGGCGGGTTCGGGCTTCGTTTGGTGCGGAAACGGCACCAGGATCACCGACATCGAGACCCGGCCGATCCTCGCCGTAGATATCGAGCAGGACGCCGCTGCCGGACGCCCAGCCCGCCTGCCGGCCGCCACCTGGCCTCGGCGCGAATACCGACCCATTCGCCTTCCGGCTGGCCGGAACAACTGAACCGTCAGATTGCGGGTTCGGATCCGCCACCACATCCTGGAACGGCCGGGCGATGCCGTGGGTCCAATCCGCCGGGCCCAGCAGCCGAGGACAGCGGCACCTTCGACAGAGATCCTGCGCCGTCGATGATCGCCATGGTTCATCACGAAACCAGGCGACGCCGTCACCCTCGCGCGCCTCCATGGCATCCATGAACCGGGGCCGGCCATGCGCCGCCCGCCGTCGCGCACCGAAACCGGGTGGGATCGGCGGCTTCGCCCGCGAGGCTCGGCAAAGCCGGGGACCTCGACCGCGCGATTCGCGCGACAGTGTCACCCGCACGGTGGCGCAGGGCTGGTCCTCATTGTGCCGGCCACAACGTGTTGTCGATCACACTGACGCGGCCGCCTTCGGTGAGGACGGAGAGCTCTGTCCGCAATTCCGTCATCGGGGTCAGGCCGCAGAGAACCAGGCCGACGACTGCGATCGCCGTGCCCCATTTGCGCTTCGCCGCCAGCGCCTCGACTTCCGCCGTCAACAGGCTTTGCGACCGCGCCGCCGCCGCAGGGCCGGCAAAGAGGGCCGGCGGCGAGCGGCGTGGGTTGCCAGCGATTGGGGTCCGACGGGCTCGAAGATGGCCAAGGTTGCGATATCCTGAGATGAGAATAGTTGAACGCTGGGCCAATCTGGCGGAAGCCTGGCGTGTGTCAACAAAGGGATTTT
>ERZ1370068.5460-contig-4487_pt1 | contig 88408 bp, 95 predicted proteins | sample MGYA00561227_ERZ1370068 | MGnify/ENA primary metagenome ERZ1370068 (study PRJEB38410, sample SAMEA6850437) | metagenome | study: Metagenomic assessment of the ecological functions of the soil: analysis of the soil microbiota associated with the...
AGAAGCTACGTATTGCTAAGCGCGTTCGAAGCGTCGGAGAAAACGTCGCCAACAAAACGCGGCCATCGGCATGCTCACGCCAGCTGGGCAGCGCGATGAAAGACTGCATGGCCTGCTTGTGCCTCTGGCCGGGAACCAGAAACACGCGCCGCTCCAGCATAGTCCCGCTCCACCCATTGCCGTTGCTCGGGGTGCAAGAAGACCGTCCACTCTCCCAGGAAAATCGAGCGCGCTGCAACTCCTCCACATTCGTCATCACCCGGAAGCGACGCTGGGCATCGGGAAGACCAAAGGGATGTCGCCGAACGCGGGCTGGACGCGGGGCTTACCACCGGTCATTCCAGCAACGCCTCCGCGCTCCAGCAGGCAGTGGTCGGCAAAAGAGAAGCGTTTCGCCGGTTGCCTCTTGACATCGACAAGCCACTCGGCAGGAACCCCACAGCCGGCAGTTCGTCATCGGACGCCTCGCCGAAATGGCAAGATCTCAGCGGCTTTCGCGTCGCGCAGTTTCAGTCTGACGTAAACCGGGACAACAATCTCCTAACCGTCTCACGCATTCGCAACCAACCGCGCCGCGCCCGCCTTGATGCCCGCTCGCGCCGTTCTGCCCAGTCATGCCCCTGTCGGATCAACGTAGCAAGCAAGAGGCTCGCTTCGCTCTTGTGAACGATTAGCCGGATGTCATCACAACCGAACCGACCAGAAGCTCTTATCCTGGCTTTGTCGAGCCTGCGAAACTCATACCCGGATTGGCCGTTGAGCTAAGTCGAATGCCAGTTTGACGGCCTTCTGCCCGTCGCCGTCAGGCGCGAGTGGTTGTCGCCGGCGAATGTTTACGATGCGGAATTCCATCGTTTAGGCGAGCGATCTATTACCGACTGATCCACTTCGATTCCATCCGCGGCGACTAGATCCATAATCTTTGCATCACTGTCAGATGGGAGCCAGTACAACTTGCGCTTATTTGGCCATCATTGCACCTTGAATACCTTCATGATTCATCTATCGCCAAGGTGATTGATCACCTTCACGGCGATCCGCCGCCTTCGGTCATCAGCGGCGTGACGTATCGCTGTTCAGCGTCGCCCAGGCTTCGGCGTCGATCTCGGCCTTCAGCGTCGTCTTGAGCGCGCTGTAGGGATCGTTGGCGCCGAGGAAGTAGGCGTGGCGGACGAAGAAGCTTTCTTCGTTGTAGTCGGTGTCGATGAACCAGCAGGCGATGCCGTCGGCGCCGTCGCTGACGACTTCGCCGGTCTGGGGTTTGAAGACGTCCACGCCGTTCACCTTCACGCGCAGCTTGCCGTCCTTCTCCGTGCAGGAGGTCGATGTCCGGCTCGCCGAAGATGACGAAGAGGTTGCCCTTGCCGGTGTTCTTGAGGTCCTCGGCCATGTGCAGGTCGGCGTTCATGCGGGCCTTGAGCACGGGGATGCGGCCCAGCTTGCTGAACTCCGTGGCGTGCGCCTCGTAGTTGAAGGCGCAGGCGATCAGCACATCGAAGCCGGCATCGCCCGCCTCGCGGGCGGCGGCGACGAGGTCGGCGCGCTGGACGGTGCCGAACTCGGGGCCGATGAAGATGGCGGCGCGCTTCTCCGGTCTCGCCTTCCAGGTAGCGGCCTTCGGCGCAGACCAGCTCGCCGGGCCAGGGCGTGAGCGCGGTGAAGGTGATCCGGTCCTCCTTGTGCGCCTGCTGCACGCCGGCGGTCTTGAGGTTCTCCAGGATCATCTGGGGGAAGGACTGCTTCGGCTCCGTATTCGGCGCTGTCTTCCTTCAGCGGTGTCGATCAACTCATCGTTCTCATCCACGCCCAGCACGCGGTGCGGGCTGAGGCTCTCGACGGTGAACGGACCGGCCACGCGGACCTTCTTCTTGTCGTCGTAGGGCTTGTCGTAGAGGTATTCGAACTCGGCCTTGGCGGCGATGGACGTGTCGATCTCCTGCTGCCGGGCGATGCGGGCCTGCCACCAGTCGGCGTGCAGCTTCTTCGCCGCGTCCGGCCACTTGGCATCGGCCTCGCGCGGAATCTCCCACTCCTGCCAGGTCTTCTTGAGCGCGGCGTTCAGCTTCTCGCGCAACGGCTCCAGCTTCGCCTGCCACTGGTCCCAGATGACATCGATCTCCGCGTTGTTGGCGATGGACTTGAGCGTGATGTGCGGCACGCGCTCATAGACGAAGCCGTGGCGGATGTTCCCCTGCACGGGCTGCGAACTCGGCGCGGTGCGGGTGACTTCGGCTTCCTTGAGCTGGCCTTCGCGGGAATCGGCCAGCAGGTAAAACGGATAACGCGCGCCCATGATGCGGGCACGGGCCAGCGCCAGCGCCACGCGCGAGGTGTCAATCGTGATCCAGCGGCGGCCCCATTGCTCGGCGACGGTAGCGGTGGTGCCGGAACCGCAGGTCGGGTCGAGCACGAGGTCGCCGGGGTCGGTGGCCATCAAGAAGACAGCGTTCGAACGACCCGCGGTGCGGTCTCGAACGACATATCAGTTTGTCACTCTGCGAAGCGACCACGTCGACCTGTGTCGAGTCCAAGTGTTGTGACCGAATCGCAGAGCTGACCGTCCAGTGACTCTTGAATCGCTTGTAGCGGAGCTGGCCTGTCGATAAAGCAGATAGCGGTTTGCCCTGGCAGTCGCGTGCCGTTCAGCCGCGGCCACTGATACGGTCCAGTGACTCACATCCAGCATCTGACGGTAGTATTGCGATATCGGTACTCCTGTTCCTCGGATCAGAAATGGTGCACCTGAGGAGATGAGGAGTACTCCTGGCCAGAGACGCGGATACCGTCGGGCAACGGTTCATCACCGTCCTTCTGCGTCAGCTCCGGTGAGGGCTCGTACCGTCTTTATCGTCAAGAACGTAGCGGCCCGCACCCTGGCCTCCTCGCAGAATCTTCGTTTCGTCGAGTCCTCTGGCGGCTTGGCATTTGACTAGTGGCCTGACTTCGAATACCAGAGCAGGATGTACTGAATTGCGGGAGGCAGGCAGGCTTGCTACTTGACCGCACAGGGTGCCTTCGGAATAGACATTTGCGCTGCAGAAATTGTTCTCTTCACGGAAGACTCATCCATCACCGCCCGGACGCGGTGGACATTTTCATCGCCGATCTGCACGAAGATGGAGCCGGAATCGGTGAGCAGATCGCGGGCGACGGTGAGCCGATCGCGCAGGTAGGTGAGGTAGCTGTGGATGCCGTCGCGCCAGGTGTCGCGGAAGGCTTTGACCTGCTCCGGCTCGCGGGTGATGTGGTCGGCCTTGCCGTCCTTCACGTCGCGGCTGGTGGTGGACCACTGGAAGTTGCTGTTGAACTTGATGCCGTAGGGCGGGTCGAAGTAGATGCACTGCACCTTGCCGCGCAGGCCCTCGCGCTCGGCCAGGCTGGCCATGACCTGGAGCGAGTCGCCGAGGATCATGCGGTTCGACCAGTTCTGGTCGTGCTGGTAGAACTCGGTCTTGTCCACGCCCTTGGGGATGCCGTTGAAGTCGGCGAAGAGGTCGGGCTGTGAGCTGCCGGCCTCGTGCTCGCGCTCCTGCGTCTGCGCGCAGCAGGTCGTCGATCAGCACCTTCGGGTGGACCTTCTCCTGGATGTAGAGCGGCGGGGCGTGGACGACGAGGTCGCTCCAGTCCTGCTCATCCTTCCCGCGCCAGACGAGCTGGGGATCGAGGTCGGTGTTGCGCGGATACGTCAGCATGCGATCGGGCTCCTGCTCGTCCTGCTTGCAGCACGGACTGATACTCCGCCGTGGGGATGTTCTTCCGCTTGGCCTCGTCGTGCTTGAGCGTCTCGACGGTCTTTGGCTGGTGGATCTTCTTGGCCATGGTTATTTGCTTCCGGTCGCCGGCTGCGCCGTGGCGGACGTCGATCATCTTGTTGAACTCGCTTTCGACCTTGGCCTTGAAGTCGGCCTCGATCTGATAGACCTCGGTGAACTCGGCGAAGGCCCAGCGGCCGTAGGTGCCGAGATGGTTCACGCCGGGCACCCAGTAGGTGTCCATCGTGGACTTCTTCTCCTTCGCGTCCTCGCGCCGGTAGCCCTTGATCTCGACGACGAGGTGCAGCAGGTCGTCGGCGCCGTGGCCGTCGTCCACCAGCACGATGAAGTCGGGCAGATACTTCCGCGTCTCCGAGCCGTAGCGATACGGCACTTCGAGGCCGAGGTTGTGGTTCTTGACGTAGGCGACGACCTTGGGATGCGATTCGGCGACGCGGCAGAACTCGCGCTTCCCAATCGCTGTCGAGCACGACCCAGTTGACGTGGTTCAGCGGCGCGGACGCTCGTTTCCCAGCGGTCGGTCGTCGAGGTGTTGAAGCGGACGTGCGCTGGTGGAGCCGGTCGGGTTGTAGGGATCGAGCAGCGCCTTGATCGGGCGCTCGCCGAGGAACTGCGCGGGTGATGCCGGCGGTGATGCGGTTGCAGGCCATGTCGGCCAGTTCCTGATACATGAGCTGCGCGGGATAGGTGCCGCCCTTGCAGACGAGGCAGGTGTCGAGCCACTGCTTGGTGATGCGCTTGAGCTGGCCGAAGAGGTGGAGCTTCGGCTCCTCGCCGGGGTCGCGCCACTTCGTGTAGAGCAGCCGCTGGGTGACGTGGAAGAGCGAGCGTGGAGGGCCGCATGTCGCCCAGATGCTCGAGGCTCAGGTCCACGCCTTCGCCGATGATGCCGGAGTTGCGCGTGATGGACGGGCCGACGAGGTCGGGGCTGAGTTCCAGGATGGAGTCGTCGTTGAAGTCGGCGGTGAGGCGTTCCTCCGGCAGCTCGACGCGGTAGCCTTCGACGCGCGGGAAGCGGATTTCGAGCGCGTCGCGCTCGGGGCGCACGGCCTTGACCTGAACGGTCTCGCGCGGCGGCTGCGGCGGGGCGATGACCGGCTTGGCCGTGAAGTCGAAGGGAATGCCGAAGACGTCGGCGTACTCGACGTTGAAGAGCTCGCCTTCTTCGTTCAGCTCGTAGGACTGGCGGCGCAGCGCGCGACCGATGACCTGCTCGCACAGGAGCTGGGTGCCGAAGGCGCGGATGCCGAGGACGTGGGTGACGGTGTTGGCATCCCAGCCTTCGGTGAGCATCGAGACGGAGACGACGCAGCGGATGGCGCCGCCGAGCTGGCCGGGCTTGCCGACGGTGTTCATGACCTCGCGGAGCAGTTCCTGGTCGGTGATGTTCTCGCCGGCGCGGGCGTCGCCGGTGCGCTCGATGATCTCGCGGCGGAAGCGCTCGATCTCGTCGGCGGCCATGCCGCGGAAGTTGTCGTCGAGCGCATCGCCGGCTTCGAGTTGCTCGCTGTCGATGAGGAGCGTGTTCGGGCGCGGGAGCGGGTTGCCGGTGGTTTCGTCGAAGTTGCGGAACAGCGCGAGGCGGCCGTTCTCCAGCGTGGTCGTGCCGTCTTCGTTCTTGCGGTGGAAGCCGGAGATGAAGTCGTAGACCAGCTTCGAGATCGCGGTGTTCTGGCAGACGATGATGAAGCAGGGCGGCACCTTGATGCCCTTCTCCTCCCAGAGCTTGAAGGTCTTCTCGTAGTGGCCGTAGAGGGCCTGCAGCGCCGTCTGCAAGCGGGTGGGAAGCTTGAGCGGATCGAGTTCCTCGCCTTGCCCGCGCCCCTTCTTGGGCATGTCCTTGCGGATGTTCTCCCAGAGGTTGCGGAACATCGGCATCTCGTCGCCGGGGATGTTTTCCGCGACCGGGACGCGCGGCAGCTTGACGATGCCGCACTCGATGGCATCCATGAGCGAGAAGTCGCTCATCGTCCACGGGAACAGCGTGCCCTCGGCGTAGCCCGAGCCGCGCAGGAAGAACGGCGTCGCGGACAGGTCGATGACGCGGCTCAGGCCGAGCTTGCGGTTCACGGCTTCGAGACCGGAAATCCAGAGGCGCGCGGCCTCGTTGTTCTTCTCGGCCTCCTTCTTCTCGTCGCCCTTCAGGTCCTCATCGTCCGCGTCCTTGCGGCTTCTCGCGGTAGCAGTGGTGCGCCTCGTCGTTGATGACGAGGATGTTCTTCATGCCCATCAGGTCGGGCATCACCCGCTGGAGCATCTGGCCTTCGGTCTCCAGCGTGTTCGAGTTCGTCGCCGCTGCGCCCTGCAAGCAGCGCGCGGCCGCCTGCGGAGAGTTCGATGCGCTCGCGCAGCTTGAAGGCGTGGTAGTTGGTGATGACGATCTTGGCTCGATTTGAGCATCGTCGAGCAGGTCGCCGGGAACCAGTTCCGCGGCTGGCGTAATACGCTATCGGGGTCGTTTGGCTGGAGTACGCGCAGTCGATCTTTGATCGTCAGACCGGGAGCGACAGACCGAAGAATCCGCGGTGAAGTGCTGCTGCCCGGATGCGCCCGGCGTTGATCGTCTGCCACGCGATCAGCATCGGCGCATGACGGTTGTCTTGCCGGCGCCCGTGGCCAGCTTCAGGGCAAGGCGCATGCAACTCCGGGATTGGCGTCCTTGTTGGCGACATTGCAGGTGGTCGAGGATTCGCTTGCCTGACTTTGGACTGGGGCGACCTCGGTTATCCAGATAGCGGTTTCGACCGCCTCCATTTGGCAGAAGAACGGACGAATACCGCTGAACATCGTGATGCCGCCAGTGCTGGAGCAGGCGCGCTGTTTCGGGTGTGACCTGCCACTGGTTTGGGTTTGGGCAGGTGTCGCCATGAGGTCCACAAGCTGACGCAGTTCATTGATGACCGACGTAGGGTCATATTGCTGGGTTCGCTGGATAGGCCTTTGCCTCGTCGAAGACGATCTCTGCTGCTGGTCGGCCGTAATGCCCTTGCGCTTCTTCGGCTTGGGATCGGCGTGATGAATTCCGCCCGCCGCCTGGTTTCGAGTCATTCGCTGTGTCGGCTGACCGTAGGCGTCAAGCTCCCAGTGCCGCGGCGGGCACGCATACGGGGAGTTAAGGACTGGTCGCTCGAAAAATGGGTTGGACATCTCAGCTCTTATCATCTGAAGCTGCGGCTACCGTTCGCGTCGCCTTTGTCCGATCGGATTTGTCGCTGCCTTGATCATTGTGGTCGCCGACCTGCTGATGCAAAGCGTCTTGCGCATCCCGAATTTTCACCGATCGTGGGGCGCCGCGATCATTTCGTTCGCATCACGCCGCCAGCAGCGCAGAGGGTGGACGTGGCATTGAACCGCATGGCCGTGCCATTGAGCTTCCCAAGTCTTACCATGTTTTTCGCTGGCGTGGTCGTTCTTTCTGCCAGCGAGGACGCACCCGATATCCAATTGCTTTGCGGTTAGCCAGCTTTAACCTTCGCAGTGTAGGCGGCGCAGACCACCGACTAGCAATAGCTGCGAACGCGCGGCTGGGCCGGGCGTGTCCCGCTGCATGTCGGATACCGCGAACAGCCCCAGAAGGCGCGACCGCGCTCGGCACCGCGCCGGGCAATCCGGATGCACCATGGCGCTACCGCAACGAGGACATCGAGGCTCGACTGCACGTTGCTGGGGAGCGATCACGTTTTGAGCGCGGCGCTTCCACACCCCGCAGCGTCGTAACCATGTCGTGGCCATCGAGGAGCGTGATCGGTTTATCGCGGGCGAAGTCGATTGCATCGGGCGTGTACGTGCCGCTGAAGGTGACGAAGATGGCGGCGTGCGCCTCCTCGCCGACCATGGCGCCGCAGAGTTCGCGCACGAGCTCTACGCCGACGGTGCGCGCCTGCCAGCGCTTGCACTGGACGACGAGCTTTTTGTCCTTCTCGCGCAGCTCGAGATCGATACCGCCATCAGGGTGAGCGCCGCCACGTTCGATCACCTGATAGCCTTGGGCGGCGGTAGGCCTCACCGACGAGAAGCTCGAAGTCGCGCCAGGGTAGGGCGCGGAGGCTATCGAGGTTCGGCTGCCTGTCAAAGAGTCGGCGTCGCCGGCGAGCATTGAAGCGCAAACAGACGGGCGGTAAGAAGACGGCGGCAGCCACCGAGGCCTGATCGCCGGCTGCGGTGGCCTCGACGCGGATCGGGAACCCTTGCAAGGCAGGATAGCGCGGTGAAGAGCAGGGCACATACCAGTCCGAAGTACGTCGCCGGCGATGTCATTGTCAAGACGCAACCACGGAACGGACAGTGAGTCCGGCAAGCGACCAGGTGACTCGGCTTGCCATGACTCAGCGATTGTAGCGATTCGGGATGGTGCGCGGGCAAGAGCGACCCGGAACTCCCACTTGCCTGAGGCCTACGGGCTTGGCGCTGGCAGCCACGTATGCACTTGACGAGCGCCAAAGAATGTATCGGCTTATCTGCGTGGATGCTGCTGGGCTGATGCCGAAGCCCCCGGAAAAACTTGGTCTTTTCGGCTGGCGCCGTGGCAAGGCCGTCCGCAAGATTGCCAGATCGGACCCAACGCGAGGCTCGCGAGATGAGAGCGGAATCAGTGGCCAAGTCGATCAAGATGCTGAAGGGGATTCTGGACGGCAAGACGTATGTGGCAGTTGCGCAAGAATCTGGGCTGAGCCGCTCGGCCGTCGAGCAACGCGTGAAGGCGCTCGCGCGCGACCTGGAGACGGTCGTGGGGGTGGAATGGGTGGACGAGGACGAAGTGCCGACGGTCAAAGCGATGCGGGCGCGAAAGGACAACTATCTTGAGGCGCTCGAGCACTATCACCCGCAGCGTGTTGCCGACACCGGCAAGGGGCCGCGCGCGTTAACCGACCAGGACATCGAGCGTGCCGTGGCGGTGATACGGCAGCACAGCAAGTGCAGAAAAGGGACACGGCCTTGCTGCTCGTACTCTTGTCGACAGCGGCCAAGCCCTTGGAAATCGCAAGGCTCGTGGTAGGCGACTACCTGACCGAAGACGGGCTCGTACGCGAAGAATCGGTGATGCGCGCCGATGCGGCCATCAACGGCAAGCAGAGGCCGCTTTTCTTCGCCAGCACGAAGGTCGTCGCGGCCGTTGACGCCTATTTGGAAGAACGGGTTCGGCGCGGGCAGGGCACGAAGAACGCGGACGAAGTACCGAGGACTTGATCCAGACAGCAGGCTGTTTCTCACCGGGGATGGGCACGAGATGCCGATCAAAGTGCGAGCGATGGGCAACCGAAGGCAATACCGGTGCGGAGTACATCCTGGACATCTACCGCAGGATCTTCGCAAGGGCCGGACTCAAGGGCGTGTCAGCACTTTCCGCACGGCGAACGATTGCAGAAAAGCTTGTCGACAGAGGCTGCGATGTTAATCAGGTCGGGGCGGTGCTCGGGCTCAAGGAGCGAAACTCGGTCCGTAATCTGATTCAGAACGAACATGAATCTCTGAAACCGCTGAAAGCGGTAGTCCGCGAGTTGGTGTAAGCACTGGCGACGTTTGGCGAAGCGCGAGATACGGCATGGAAGAGCAGCGATTCTTGATCAAAGGTAGGACGTACACATCGCGTGATCCAGCGCTGCAGGACGCGCTTGCTCGTGTCTACGACACACCGGAACGCCCGCGGTGCATGTGCCAGCGTGGTGGGATCGAAATGTATGTCGCCAAGCATCGCCTGTACGTCGTCAAGCGGATGCCAGATACGGGGCACCAGCACCATGCGACGTGCGTTTCCTACGAACCCGAACTTGGTCAATCAGGGCTGGGCGAGCTGATCGGGGAAGCGATCATCGAGCGCTCTCCGGAGTCGATCGAACTGTGCGTGGACTTTCCGCTTTCGCGCGTGCCGGGGAGGACGACCGTGAGGGGCGCAGCGCAAGAACTGGCCGAGATCAATGCGCCGCGGCATCGGATGAGTCTGCGTGCCGTCATGCACTTCCTGTTCGAGCGCGCGGGATTCAATCGCTGGTATCCGGCGATGGAGGGCAAACGGACGCAAGGGGTGATGCACAAGTATCTGTTGGAAGCGGCGGACGGGGTCCAGACGAAAGGCGTGACGCTATCGGAGCGCTTGTACGTACCCGAGCAGTTTCACGAGGAGCACAAGAGCGAAATCGCGGAACGCCGACGCAGCAAGCTCGCGGTCCTTCAGTCGCCCGAAGACGATGTCCAGTTCAAGATGGCGCTCGTTCTCGGAGAGTACAAGTGCGAGGAAGCATCGCCACTGGGACGCAAGGTATGGCTCAAGCACATGCCGGACGCGCCGCTGTTCATCGATGCGAAGACCTGGGAACGGATCGAGAGGGCATATGGCAACTTGCTCGAAGCCCGGTATGCGGACACGAAGACGAAGCAGCGGGTGGTGATATGCGCGCTGATCTACGCGAAGCGCGAGCACACCTACCAGATCGACACCGCAAGCTTCATGTTGACCACCGAGCACTGGATTCCCATCGAAGGGACCCATGAGGTCGATCTCATCGAAGCCTTGACGCAGCAGAGGCGTCGATTCATGAAGCCGCTGCGATACGACGCCCGCAGTGCGGCGTCGTTCCCGAACGTACTTCTCCTCGATACGGGTGCGAAGCCCACACCGCTGCATGTGGTGAGTGCCTCCCTGGATCCGCAGGATCGTGCGGCCAAGGAGAAGGCGCTCAAGGCGCCAGGCGACACGGCATGGGTGTGGAACACGGACAAGAAGATGCCGCCATTGCCAGAAGCAGCACCACTGAGGACAAACGAGAAAAGTGAGCGTACCGCGTCGAGCGTAACGGAGCCCCAGGAGTCTTGAGCGAGCGTCCGAGTGTCGATAGTCCTGCGAACTCGCATGGACCGATGGTGCCGGGGTTATCTGAGGGTCCTGAGCGAGCACTCGCGTTGCGAGCCGGGGTGCTCGAATGCGATGGCACTGCGGAATCGCCTCCGGCGTCCTCTGAACATCGCGGGCACATTTGAGCAGGTAAGCCAAGCAAGGACTTGACCACGCGCGTTCATGCGAGACCCTAGAGATGCGAGCTCTCTCGCAATCGCACTAGGAGTCTCGACATGACCAACGCGGTGGTAACGATCAATGGAGCGCAGCCGGCGCTGCCCACGCTGCTCGGGCAGGGACCCGTGCGCATCCCCGCCGGCGGCAAGATTCGGGCGGGCATCAAGGTGCTCACCAAGAAGGCCGCCGAACATCCCAAGGCGAAGGAGATCTACGAGCGCGGCGTCGCGGCGAACCATTCGTTCGAGGCGATCGAGCGCGCGATCAGCGAGGCCGTGCCCGAGCTCAAGACGCCGCTGATCCCGAAGAACGTGCCGTGGTTCACGGTGCGGCCGGACGATTTTCCGAATCCGGAGATCGCCAAAGAGATCCTGACGGCGTACGGCGAAGACCGCGGCGACGGCACGAAGCGGCTCTACCGGTTCCCGGTCGTGTTTCCGGCCGACATGTGGCAGGCGGTGATGCCGCACGAGCTCATCGCCTGGGGGCGAACGAGAAGAAGTTCTGGAGCGAGTACGCGCCCGACGGCCGGGTGCGCTACTGCAAGTGCTACGCGCCGGTGCCGATGGACCCCACGGGCAAGCGCGCGATCCGCATCTTCGGCGGGCGCAAGACGACGCTGCGCCAGGAAAACGGCGGCTTGTGCGATCCGGAGCTCTGCCGGGAGTACCAGAACCGCCAGTGCAACCTGTCGGGCCGCTTCATCTTCTTCATTCCCGGCATCAAATCGATCGGCGCTTTCGAGCTCCACACCAACAGCTTCTACGCGATGAATGCGGCGATCCAGAAGTTCGAAACCATCGCCTTCATGCGCGGCGGGCGCATCTCGGGGTTCCTGGACGGGAAGCGCACATCGTTCTTCATCACCAAGAAGCTCAAGGAAGTACCGCACATCGACGAGACAGGGCGCGCAGTCCGCGTGGCGCATTGGATCATCGAGCTCGAGGCGCCGATCGACGTCACCGCGCTGTTGCGGGCCAACGAAGAGGACGAGACGGCGATCGTTAATGGGAGCCAGGCGGCGCGAATGCTCGAAGGCACGTGGCCGGCGGGCGAGACGGCCGGGGATGAGCCGCTCATCGGCGCGGCCGCCTCGGAGGTTCCAGCGGCAAGAGACGGAGCGGAAGTGGAGCTGCCAGGCGCAAGCATCCAGGGGAACGAGCCGCACTCCGCAGCGCCGCGAGCGCAGAGCGCGCCGGCGGTAGAAGCAGGGCCGGCGAAAAGCGAAGGCGGGAACGGACCGAGCGTCGAGCAGGTGATTAACGCGGCGGCCGAGTTTGGTATCGATGGCGCGCGCTACGCAGCGTACGCGGCGAAGCGCTGGGGTCCAGGTTGGAAGATCAACGCGGATGGCCGGCGCCGCGCGCTCGCCGAGATCGAACGCTTCCGCGACGATCCGGACGGCTTGACCGACAAGATCGACGCCGAGATCGATGTGTTCGCGTGAGATGAAGGCGCGGCTCGAAAGGCGGACGGCAATCGACAAAGGATGAATCATGATGCGAGTAGCGCATTTTTCGGACCTCCACTACGCCGGCGCGACGCTGACCGAGGTGGATCGGTGCTTCAGCTTCGCCGTCGATGCGGCGATCGCACGCGGGGTGGACTGCGCGGTGATCTCGGGGATTCGACCGATCATGCGTTGGAAGTGCATGCGCCGGCGGTGGAGGCCCTGGCGCGCAACATCCGGCGGCTCGCCGACCACTGCCCGGTGCTGATGCTGCACGGAACCTTCTCGCACGAGCCGCCGGGGCGCTCAACGTGTTCCGACTGCTGGGCGGGCGCTTCCGGGTCCACGTCGCAGACCGGCTGCAGCAGGTGGCGCTCATCGAGGACGGCCGCTGGCTGGAATCGCAGGGCTGGCGCTTCGAGCAGATCCCGCCGGGCGCGCGGGCGGTGTTTTCCTGCGTGCCGACCGTGAACAAGGCCGTTGTGGCCGCGGCGGTGGGTGCCACCGAAGCGGCCGCCGCCGTGGGCGAGCAACTGACCGCGTTGCTGCGCGGCTTTGCCCCGATCAACGAGGCCGCGCGCGCGGCCGGCGTGCCGACGATCGGCGTGTCGCACGGCACCGTGTACGGATGCGTGACCGAACACGGCGTACCGATGGCGGGATTCGATCACGAGTTCACCACCGGCTCGCTCTTCGGCGCCGGGGCGCAAGCCTTTCTGCTCGGGCACATCCATAAGCACCAGTCCTGGGAGCAAGACGGCCGGATGATCGCCTACGCGGGATCGATCGGCCGACTTGCACTACGGCGAACAAGGCGACAAGGGATTCCTGATCTGGGAGGTCGAAGCGGCGTCCGTGCGCTTCGAGCTCATCGCCACCCCGGCCAAGCGCACGGTGGAGATCAGCTTCGATGGCATGCCGAAGCTGGAAGAGTTGCAACAGATCGCGCGAACCAACGACGTCACCGGAGCGTTCGTGCGCGTGCGCTGGACGATGCCCGAGGAGGACCGGCACGAAGTCGACCGGTCGGCGATTCAAGGCATCTTCGGCGCGGCCGCCGAAGTGAAGCTCGAAGGGCGGGTGATTCCGGTCGTGCGGACCCGGGCGGCGGGCATCTCGCAGGAGGCGAGCATCGCCGCCAAGATCGCTGTCTGGGCGAGGCTGACCGAAGCCAGGGCGGAGCCGCTGCTGGCGTGTCTGGAAGCCCTGCAGACGCGCGCGCCGGAGGAGATCGCGGCGAACATCATGGAACGCGCGATCGAGGCGCAGGGCGCGATTCCTGCGGCCGCAGAGGCCGATACAGACGCCTCGGCCGAGACGACCGCCGACGCAGCAGGCCTGCCGCTACTCGTCGAAGCGCCTTGACCCGCAAGAAGCGCGAGCGACACTCAGGACGCGATGGCAGCGAAGCGCTACAGACCTGCGCGAAGAATTGCGCCGCGTAGTCCGCGAAACCTGCACAAAGGACGCTCACCCATGAGACCAATCTCGCTGACGCTCAAAGGCTTTCGCGGCATTCGCGATGGGCTGGGTCGCGACGTGATCGAGCTCGATTTCGAACGGCTCGCCGGCGATGCCCAGCTGATCGCGATCGTCGGCAGCAACGGGCGGGGCAAGACCACGATCATGGACAACATGACGCCGTTTCCGATCATGCCATCACGCGCCGGCGCAGACGGGCTAGGCAGCTTTTCCTACTACGACCAGGTGTGCTTGCCGGAGAGCGTCAAGGACCTGGTCTGGGAGCATGGCGGCGAGCGTTACCGGTCGCAGCTGGTGTTCCGGCTGAACGGGAAGAAGAAGACCGAAGCGTTCCTGCATGTTCGGCGAGGCGATTCATGGCAGCCGATGCGACTGGATGACGGCACGGTGTCCGACGGCAAGGTCGATACCTACGTGCAATGCGTCGAGCAGCATTCTGGGCAGCGCCGAGACGTTCTTCACGTCGGTGTTTGCGGCGCAGGGACGGCGACAGTTGTCGGCGTACAAGAACGCGGAGATCAAGACGTTGCTCGCGGACCTGCTCGGGCTCGACGAGATTCGCGCCCTGGGTGCGAAGGCGTTGGAAACGGCGAAGCTTCTCAAGACAGGGTTGGTTGCAGTCCGGCAGGAACGCACCGGCCTCAAGCGCGGAGGTCGAGCAGGTCGCGCGCGAGCTCGCGCAGCTGGGCGACACAGGCGCGCGAATCGCTGCGGCACAGACTGCGAAGGCGGCCAGACAAGCCGCGCTCGATACGGCGAAGGAGGAGCTGGCGAAGCACGTCGCGACACGCGACGTAGCGATGCAAACGGAAGCTCGCCGCACCCAACTCACCGAGGAGAGACGCTCAATCATCGAGGCGGGAAAGGCGGCGCTCGGTGCGCTCGATGCGCAGGACCGGCGGGAAGGCGAACGCCTGGAGCAGCTGAACCGAAGGATCAGCCAGCGCGCAGAAGACGAGCGCAAGCGACGCAAGGGACTTAACGAACAGCGTGACGCGGCTGGAAGCAACGCTCAAGATCGAGCGGCGTGATCGAACGGGCCAGCCAGAGGCTCGGGTGGGCGGAGAGCGTGGTCGTGCAGCGCGAAGAGCGCGTTGCCGGACTGCGCCGGGTCGTCGAGCGGCTGGAGAAGCTCCGGGCCGACAGCAAGCTCGCGCGCGAGCGGATCGCGGGCATCGAGCGGGAAGCGGGGCAAGCCTCGTTGAAGGCGCAGGAGCTCTCGCGTCGCTTCGGGCTGACCGCCGAAGTGCCGTGCGCAGGAACGGATCTGCAGGGACGCTGCAAGCTGCTCTCCGACGCGCGAGCAGCGCAAAGCCTGAAGCCCAGCGCCGATGCGCAGATCGCTCGCCTACAAGAAGAGCGAGCCAAGGTCGCTCATCATTTGCAGGACATCGAGGCACAACGTCAGGACTTAGCAGCCGCTCCCGCAGAGACTCAACATCGCCGAGACCCGCCTCAAGCGCTCGCGCGAACGGTTGTCGAAGCTCTCGATGCGGGCAGCAAGACAAGGGGAGCTCGCGCAAGCTCGGGAAACGCTCGCAGGTATCGTCCGCCAGATCGAGTCGTTGCCGCCGCACGACGGCGAAGAGACCGTCAGAGGAAAAAGCCGAGCGGGGCGCGATCGCGGCGACGAGGCAGGCGCATCGTCGCGCAGCGCGAGGGCGAAGCGCAGCGGCAGCGCGAGTCGCTGAACCGCGCTGGATGCGGCGCTCGCAGCGCTGCCGGCGCCTTTCGACGCGTCCCAGATCGAACGGGCACAGCGAGGCGTGGAGGAAGCGCAGCGCGCGCTGGTCACGACCGAAGCGACGTACGTGAAAGCGGTACGCGATCAGCAGGCCGGCGAGGAATTCCGCCGGCGAAAGGCGGTGATCGAGCGAGCGGCTGACGGCCCTGGATACGCGCATGCGGCGAATCGAGGACCAAGTTGGCGTGTGGATGCTCTTCGCGAAGTGCATGAGCAATGATGGATTGATCGCGCTATCGATCGACGACTCCGGGCCGACGCTCTCCAGCCTGGCGAATGACCTGCTGCTGGCGTGCTACGGCCCACGGTTCACGGTATCGCTAAAGACCTTGGTCGAAACAGCCAAAGGCGAGGCGCGGGAAGGGTTTGACATCGTGGTGCACGACGCGGAGTCGGGCGAGGCCAAGAGCGTGACGCAGATGAGCGCCGGCGAACGCGTGTGGATCAACGAAAGTCTGACGCGCGCGATCGCGCTGTATCTGACGCAGAACTCGGGGCGCCACTACGAGACGCTGTTCTCCGATGAGGCGGATGGGCCACTCGATCCCGAGCGCAAGCGGATGTTCATGGCCATGAAGCGCGAAGTGCTGCGCATCGGCGGCTACACGCAGGAATTCTTCGTATCGCAGACACCGGAACTCGCCGCCATGGCCGACGTGGTCATCGATCTGGAAGCGTTCAGGAGCGAGCCACAAGCGGAAGCAAATCTGTTGACTTGAGGCTGGCCGCGCGCATCACGCGGTGCGGACGAAGTGCGCGAGGGGTTGCGGCAAGGGACTTCACTGAGACGATGAGCTTACGCCCGGCAAAGGGGCGTTCTCGACTCAGGAGGTTTCATGCAAGAAACAGCGAGCCTGTCGCGCATCCGGCCGGGGAAGAACCCGCGCGAGTTCTTCGACGAGGCCGAGATGAACGAGCTGGCGGAATCGATCCGCAGCTACGGCGTCCTGCAACCGATTCTGGTGCGGCCGGCGGGTGATGCAGGTGCGTACGTGATCATCGCCGGCGAGCGCCGCTACCGGGCGGCCAAGGCGGTGTTCGGCGACGACTACGAGATGCCCATCGTGGTCAAGGACTTCAATGATGGCGATGCCGAAGCGGCGGCGATCATCGAAAACGTCCACCGCGCGCAGATGTCGATCGCCGAGGAGGCCAAGGCGGCGAAGCGGCTCCTGTTCCGCAACAAGAACGATCGCGCAGAGACCGCGCGACAACTCGGCTGGTCGACCGAAAAACTGGACAGTCGGCTCGCGCTGACGGCGTGCTCGGACACGGTCCTCAAGGCGCTCACCGAACGCAAGATTCTCGTCGGCCACGCCGAGCTGCTGGCGGGTGTGCCGCCCGCCACACAGGACAACGTGCTCAAGGGCATTCTCGATCACAAGGTCCCGGTGGCGGTGCTCAAGGCGCAGTTGGGCAAGTTCGCGCGCAAGCTCGCCGACGCGATCTTCGACACCAGCCAGTGCAGCGCCTGTCCGCACAACTCGGCCGATGCAGGCGGGGTTGTTCGGTGAATCGCTCGGGGAAGGCTACTGCCAGCATCCGACCCATTTCGACGAACTGACCACGCAGGTGGTCGAGGCGAAGGCGGCGCGACTCAAGGATGAGTACCAGGTCGTCAAGATCGTACGCAAGGAGGACGGGTTCCAGCCGCTGCACCTCACGGCGGAAGGCGATCTGGGCGTCGGCGCGGAGCAGTACGAATCGTGCAAGGGATGCCAGAGCTTCGGCGGCTCGATATCCAACATGCCGGGATCGTATGGCGAGATCACCGCGTCGCTGTGCTTTGACGCGACCTGCAACAGCAAGAAAGTCGCGGCGCGGCGTAAGGCGGAACGCGAGGCGCACGAAGCGACGGCCGGGCTGGCAAGCGCAACCCAAGAATCCAAAGCCAACGGCACCAAGGTTGCCGCGGCAAGCAAGAATCCGACACCTTCGAATCAGACCCCGCCGCGTCTGCTTCAGTACCGCGTCGAGCAGTGGCGCAAGTGGGTCGCCAATGCGCTCATGGCGCAGGGAGAGCGCAACCAGCGGGCGCTGATCGCGCTGACCTTGGCGGGGCACGGCAGCCAGTTGAGCGCGAGCAACTACGGCGAGGCGGTGGGCAAGATCACCAAGACCAACAAGATAACCGGGGGTTCGTTCAAGTCCTTGCTCGAAAAGTCGGACGGTTTCAAAGCGGACCACATCGACGCGCTCATGAAGGCGATCACCGCGTCGGCGGCGTTCGGCGTCGATCAGGTCAATCTGGAAGTGCTGTTGAACTACCTGGAGATCGAGGAAGAGAAGTGCTTCCGGCTCTCGCCGGCATTTCTCGAACTGTTCACCAAGAGCGAATTGGAAAGCCTTGCGGAAGAACTCAAGCTCAAGAAGGCTTTGGGCGCGCAGTTCAAGAAGCTGCGCGAGGGCAAGCGCGAGGACTTCATCAAGGGTCTGCTTGGCGTCAAGGGATTCGAGTACCAAGGGCTGGTGCCGAAGGTCATGCGCTACCCGCGCAAGAAGTTCCAATACGGCGGCGTCAGCGGCGCGGGCGAAGCGGTGCAGGGTGCAGCGATAGAGCCCGCACCCACGCACGAAACACAGGCCGCGTAAGGGCTAGACAAACGGGAGTGCGGCCGTACGATCATTGCGTAGGACAGCACTGAACCGCAAGGAGAAAGCAATGACGATGTTCACCGAACTCTATGCACTGGCAACGACGGCCACGCTGTCGATGGTAGTCAGTGCCGATGACAAGCGCGGGACGCTCACCATCAGCGTGATGCCCAAACCGAAGAAGGATGTGGGCGAACCCGCGCTGACCAAGGACCTCACGCTGACCGCGACACCGGCGGAGTTCGATGACGGCTTCGTGGCGGCGCTCAAGGGCTATCGCGAAGCGCGCGCCGGGTTGATCGAGCAGGCCGAGGCGACCAAGGAAGTGCTGCAAGCTGCCAAGGAGGCGGCGGCGAAGAAGGCGGCGGAGGCGACGACGAAGGCGTCAAAACCGGCAGCCAAGCCCTCGACGACGCCGTCCAGCGCGGACGACCGCGACGAAAACGAGGCGGACGAAGCGGGCGGCGAATCGCAGACCACGGCGGCGCAGACCACGGTCGGCGCTCAACCCAACCTGTTCGGTTAGAGAGGCGAGACATGGCCATCGAAGTCAAAGAGATCGTGCGGCGCTACCGCTACAACGGGGTGACGCTGCCCGATGTCGCCGGAATGAGTCCGAAGGAAATCAGGGACCTCTACAGTGCGCAGTACCCGGAACTGGTCAGCGCGGAGATCGACACGGGCGAGATCGTGGATGGGGTGCAGGAGATCACGTTCAAACGCGCCGTGGGCACCAAAGGCTGACATGCGGCTCTCCGCATTCAAGGCACGGGTCGAAGCGTTGGCGCAGGGTGAGATCGGATCGTCCAACGCATCGCTCGTGCGCGCCTTGAACAAGAAGGAAGTCAGGCGATGCTCGAAGGCATGGGACGCTTTCACACGCAACTGCACCGAACAGCCGATGCGCGGCCGTCCGGTGTTGCGCCAACTGCCGCCGTCCGCTTGCCTGCCGCCCGTAGCGTGAGGGCGGAATGGAGGCTGCCGCGCCTTGACGCTCGCGTGCCGCTCGAACTCACCCCGCGCCGGCTCGCCTCGGCCAACGCCACGGTCGCGCGTTTCCTGCTGGAGGCGAAGGCCGTGCGCGAGCGCGACATTCCGGCGGCGTGGAACGACGAGTTGCTGGTCTGCCAAGGCGCACTGGACGCGTGGGTCAAGCGCGAGATCGGCGCACTGCACTGTCTCGCTCCGCAGTTCGTGATGCGCCCGGTGTGGGGTTCAGTGCCCGATCGGTGCAGCGCGCCGACACAAAGCGTCCATTACAGCCAAGTCCAAATTACCTGGTTCCAGCAGGACGAACAGCAGTGGGCTGTCGGGCGTGGGCTGGACCGGCTGGAGCAGGCGACGCCGACGCTTGGCGCGACGGCCTTGCACCTGCTGGATGAGCACAGCCGCTACGTCTATCCGGTGTTCACGCCGCGCACGGCGCAGGACGTGGCCTCGATGATGTACTGGTACGGCGAGGAGGATGAAACCTTCGCGCTGGAGGAGGCTTGCGCCGACGATGAGGAAGCGCGCGCCGCGATGCGCGAGGAGATGGTAACGAAAGCCAGCATGACCGAGGCATTCCCGCGTGGGCGCTGGCGTGGCAGCCAGAAACGCTCGATGCATCGGCGTTGGCGCAGATCGCAGAGCACGGCAGCGATGAATTCACCCGAGACGTTGCGGCGCTGCTCACGAAGTTGGCTCGTCTCAAAATCAAGGACGATTGTCGACCGGAGATTGACGGTGAGTTCATCGGCTTCGGGGCGGTGCTGTCGTGGCGCGCGGACGATTTGACGGTGCGGGTGTACGACGATCTCATCAACAACGCCCACCAAGGAGAGTTCTGCGACGTGATGGGCGACGTCTTCTTCGATCTCAACGAACCACGCGCTTTTGCGGCATGGCAGCGCAAGATGCGCAGCCGCTTCGAGGCCATACGGCTCATCGACGCCTTGATCTGGCGCTTGTCCGAGGCAAACTGAACGCGGAGACAAGACAGATGAATCAAGCCGAGTTCCACATCCGCACCGAGCAGGATGGCGTGCTCGCCTTGCAGCAAGCGGTGTTGATCTATCGCGGCGCGCAGGGCAGTGCCTTCGCCACGGTGCATGACGTCGAGGAGATCAACGGCGAGGCGACCATTCTCGCCGGCAAGGCGATGACGCCGCGCGCAGCCATCATGCTCTCCCGCGAGCTCGCGAAGGGGATCGGTCACGGCGGCTTCATTCCCGAAACCGTGCTGTACATGGACGGCGATTTGCTGCTGTGGTGGACTCGACCCGGCAAGCGGCACATCGCCTTCCGCGCGGAAGGACTAGGAACCGCCGAACGCGGGGAGGTCGTGCCGCATCCGGGGCTGGTGTTTGCGGCATCCAGTCAGGTCTGGAAGGTGTGGGCCGTGAAGGGAGACGCGCGACCGACGCCGGAGACGGCGCTCTTCCAAGCGCCGTACTTCAACGTGTATGACAGTGGCGCCATCTGCCAAGGCAGCGCCAGCGTGCCGGAGGGTACGACCGCCGAGAAAATCGACGCGTGGAACGACGCCTTCTTCGGGTCGTTCTTCACCCATCCCAACGTCCGCAAGAATCTCGTGAAGTATCGCGGCGGCTCGTACAAGTTCTGGAAAGACATGCTCGACGGCAAGTTCGCGCAATTTCCGGAACGGGTGCTGGTGCCGGTGCAGGCGACGTTGGGGCAGTTGCTCGACGGCAATGCGAAGCGAAATGATTGATCCACGCGACGAGGCGCTGCAACGCGCGTGTCCGGTGCTTGGCGGCGCCGTTGTTTGGAGTCCTGCCCGCGATGGAGAACGGGCAGCGCGTCATCGTCGCCAGCAACGGGGTGTTCGTGCAGGTCAAGCGCGACTGGCTCGACTGCGTGGAGCGCTTGGGCGGCATCGATGCGGCGCTGCCGCTGCCTTACGGCAAGATGACCCCATCAGTCCGCTTCACCTTCGGAACGATCCCTATCGCGCTGCTCGACGCATTCATCGCGGCGGGTCGTGCCGGATTGCCCAACGAGATCGCGGGCGGCCTGATCTACTCGGCACAGCGAGCCACGCTGCGGCTCGCGATCTATGAGCCGCTGCACAGCACTGCGCACGGCATCGAGTATCGGATGCCGCCGCTCGCCCGCGACGAGAGCATCGCCGTGGACCTGCACACCCACGGACGTCTTGCCCGCCTTCTGGTCGGCCACGGACGACGTGGACGACCGTTCGGTGAAGGTCGCTGGCGTGTTCGGCAATCTGAATCGGGAGCAGCCAAGCGCGGCGTTCCGGCTGGTGCTCAACGGGATGTACAGGCCGCTGGCGCATCCGTGGCAAGCGGCGGCGGCACAACCGGTTGAGAGCGACGACATCTGGCCCACACTCGATGCATTGGGCTTCAACGTAGGCGAGGCATGGATCATCTAATCGATGCGGAGCTATTGAACCATCGGGTTCAAGTGCATCTGGTCGGCGTCGGCGGCAACGGGGCGCAGATGGCGGCGTGCCTTGCCCGACTCGACATTGCGATGAAGGCGTTGGGGCACCCCGGCGGGTTGCATGTCAAGGCGTTCGACGCCGACCGAGTAAGCGAAGCCAACGTGGGCCGGCAACTCTACAGCAGGGCGGACGTGGGGCGCTTCAAGTCGCTGGTGACGATCCATCGGTTGAACCAGTTCTACGGGCTCGACTGGGATGCGTACCCGTTCCGCTACGAGGAGTACCCGCGCAGCGGATATCGAGGCCTGGACGGCGACCTGGTGGTGAGTTGCGTCGATACGCGCAGCGCACGGCGCGGTATCCACGCGCGCCTGTTCGAACAGTATTCAAACTGCCACTACTGGCTGGATTTGGGGAATCAGGAAACGACGGCGAACTGCGTTCTCGGGCAGCCGCCGCACGCGCATCGGCGCAAGCTGGCGGGCAACGCGCCGCGCCTACCGTGCGTCACGGAGCTTTTTCCCGAACTCTTGGATGATGAGGTTCCCGACGACAATAGGCCATCGTGTTCGGTGCGGATGTCGCTCGCCGCGCAGGGATTGTTCATCAACGACGTGGTGGTGCGCTTCGCGTCGCACCTGCTGTATGAGTTGTTTTCGAAGGGGAGGATCGCGCAACACGGCGTGCTGATCAACCTCGACTCCAAGCGCAGTGGACCGATTGAGGTTGACCCGCTGGTGTGGCGGCGGTTTGGCTACGAGTCGGTTGGCGACCGGCGAATCGAAACAACGGAAAGCGGTAACGGCGTAGGGCGGCGGTTGAAAGAACGCGGCAATGTGCGGAGATACTCTTCGCGCGCTGCGGACCGGGGAACACGAGGGGTGGAATCCCCTCGTGTTTCCAGGTGTTCGACTTCGATTCCTTCAGATAAGTCCCCTTCGGCAAAGGACACCGTGCTCGTTCCGGCCACGACGAAATGGTCGAGAACCCTCACATCGACCAGCGCCAGCGCCTGTTTGAGGTTCTGCGTGAGCAGTTCATCGGCACGGCTCGGTTCCGCTACTCCCGAAGGATGGTTATGCGCGAACACGACTGCGGCGGCATTGCGCGCCAAGGTGTACTTCACCACTTCGCGCGGGTAGACGCTGGTTTGGCTTAACGTCCCGCGAAAAGCTCGTGCGCCTCGATCAGGCGATTTTGCGAATCAAGCAGCAGAATGATGAACACCTCGTGCTCCAAATTCGCGCAGTACAATCGAAGCCAGTCACGCACCGCGGCCGGCGCGGTCAAGACCGGCTCTGCCTTCATGCGCTCGGCCAAGTCACGCAGCAGAAGCTCGCGGGCCACGGCGAGCTTGTAGGAAACCAGCGCATCGCGATTCCCGGTAACGGCTGGGTCTCGGGTTTTGGCATAGGTAACGGCTGCTTTTGCGGTCATCGTGGTCGACGTGATCAGTGCGCAGACCAGCTCGGCACGCGACATCAACGAAACGTCTTTCATGGCGTTCTCCAAAAGAATATGCGAGAACGCCGCTCCGAGAGGGAACGAGGTTCCCGCTCGGGACGCACGCTACTTGGCGCGCGTCACTAGGTGGGCAGAGCTGTGTCGGACGAGACTGAACTCCGGCTCATGGCGGCGAAGCGCTCACGCTGCCTTGGCGTTACGTGGCGCTGTTGCACTGGCGTCGAGACGCGGCGCGGAAGGGCGCGAAGCGTTGGGCTGCCCGCCATCGGGCTGCGCCGCAGCCAACTCGGCCGTTTGCGGTCGGCTCTTCACCGTATGCTGAGCAGGCTCGCGCATCGATTCCGGCAGGCCTTCGACGACGATGCGGGCGCTATGCCGCAGTTGCGGGCGCAGTGTTGCTCTCGGAGTGACGCAGCAGGCCGCCAAGTATCCTGCGCATGAAACTGCGGATGCGCTTGGTACGGGCTTGGCGCGCTTTCTTCTTGCGCAGGCTTTCCTTGCAACGCAAATAGAGCGCGGGGTGGGTGCGCTTCTGGTCAGCGTCGGCGTCGAGGTGCTGGATGACTTCCGCAGCGATGGCCGGATTGGCAACGCGGCGGTAGAAACCGACCCACAGTCTCTCTTCTTCGAGCGCGACCGAGGTGCGGTAAGGGCGTGTAATACGCATACGTGGCAGATGGAACATGGAGTTCTCCAATGAAAGCGGGGAACGCCATTTGCCCCATGACGGGGAAAGGGAGATCCCCGCGGGATTTGCTTGAGAGTGTCATGCTGCTAGACTGATCAGATTGACACGAACGACGTCACCATGATTCGATCAGGCAACTCGGCACGCTTTACACCGACCGAAGTCGAGGAGTTCCGACAAATCGGGCTCGACCTGGGCGATGTCAGGCATCAAAACGACATCGAGCAAGAGGTGAGCCGGTGGGCCCACACCCTTGCCGATGAACGTTTCGATCTGCTGGAGAAGATCGCTTCGGCGATGGCGAAAGCGAAGGGAGTGAAACTGCCTCCCAAGCTCAACGTCGTGCCTTCTGCAGATTCTTCTCGGTAATCTCGATCCACCTGTCGGCGATGCGTTCGAGGTAACGAAGATCGTCCGCCTCGATCTCGCCTGACCGTTTCAGCTTCTGGATCATCTCCTTCACGAACTTCGGATCGTCCTTGGCCAGTTGGATGACCATGGCGGCGATCTTCTTGCGGTAGCGGTCAACCATGATGGCCGACCGCTTCGTGCGTAACGACAGAAGCCGAGTCGGTCGAGTGCATGTGACCGACAGCGTCGACGAGTCGCGGTCGGCTGCGGAGCAGCGCGCACACGAGAGGCTTCGGCTCGATCGAACGTTGCGGAGCGAACGGGCCTCCGAGCAGAACGCCGATCGGTCGATACGCATTGACTTGGCTTGCTACAGACATGGTGTCCTCCTTCAAGAAAGAAAGGGAACACCTGTCCCCGTTGCGGGAGAACAGAGTTCCCCGCTCGGGATACCTTCGCACCTGACGGCGCGAAGGGGTTCGGTCATCGCACGCGTTGCCGCGCGCGAAAGAAAAAGGCCCTCGGTCCTTGCGAACTGAGGGCCTTGCTGCGTGACGAACCGTCGAGTCCATGCACGAGGCATGGCCGAAGGCGCATCACATGGCACCGCCGGACCTTGCGATCCGACAACGCCAGCTATGCTCGGGCGCTAGACCGAGCGCACAACCTAAGTCGCTTGCGCGACGAGATCGGAATCGCTTCCGATCACTTCAAGGGCGGGTAACGACCGCAACGCCAATACCGAGGTACTGGACTTCATGCATGGCTGGATGACCAGCCGACATGAAGGCTGTGTGAGCACGATGCTCACGGACAAGCGGCTTGAGTATTGCACTGCCGGTGCGCCACTTCAAGGGTCTGGTGCGACGAAATGGAGGGTGCAAGACGACAAGCACGGCATTTCGGGGTGCTTTCCGTCTTGACAATGCGGGACCCGCTCGACCTATCGCAAGCCCGGCTGCTCGGAGTCATATCCCGGCAAGGCGCGTGCGTCGGCAGAAGTATCCATGTTTGATATTTAAACCCTTCGCACAAGGTCTGCCACGCCGCGCTCGATGTTATTCAGCAGAGGCGGCAACACATCAATCAGAAAGGGCTCGCGAGCCAATCGCGAACAGCGGTAGCGGCGCGCGGCTCGGTCAACAGCAGCGTGAACGAGCGCGTGCGGGCTGCGGCGGCTGGCGCCTTGACAACCGCGCGCAACGACACCGGAGGGAAGATGCGGCTCCAGTGCGGGAGGGATGCCCGGCTGCACGAGCGTCAGCAGCTCTTCGATGAGCAGTGGCGATCCGGCGCGTACATCCGAGAGCCGCTCCCAAAGGGCGACGGGAACGACGCGCCACAGGACGAAGCGGCCCAAGCGCTGACTTCGATGAGATGACCCCAACGCGTAGGCGTAGCCCTCGGCGCCAGCGTATTCGGCAATCAGTCCTCGCTTGCCGCTCAAAATCTGCTCCGCCGTACGACCACGCGAGAGCTGATCGGCAAGGAACAAGGCGGGAATGCCGATCGGCACCGGGTTGCCGACAACCACGGCGTCAACCGCATGGCGAGACGACGCCGCGCGCGAAGACAGGCGACGTGCATGCGCGATCGGTCTCATGCCTGTGCCTCCTTCTTGGTCTCGGACGGCGGCACCGGACGGCGACGGCAGAGCAGGTGAGCCCACGTAGGCGCTGCACAATCTGCGGGCGGTTGTGGCCGAGCTGGCGGGCGATCTCGTGGAGCGCAGCTTTGAGCGCTTCTGGATCGGCGCATACGTCGCCGCCGCGTACCGGAGCCTGTACGCCCGTCAGCTCGACATGGAACTCGTGGGCGAACTGGTGACGCAGGCCATGCGCCGTCACGCCGAGCTGACGCTTGGTAATGCCGGCCTTTTGCATCACGTTGTCGAAGCGCTTGAGCGACTGCTTCAGCGACAAGCCTGGATGTCCCAGATGCGATGACGGGTGCGGCGCGAATTGCAGAGCGAGGTCGAGCGCCGAGCGCTGGTCATCGTTGCGGATGGCCACAAAGCGCAAGCGGCCACCTTTGGTGCCACGCTCGACTCTGAGGAAGACCGCATAGCGGTCAGATGCGTGCTGAGAGGTCGGCACGCTCTCGGCGGAGCACGACGGCGCTATGCGGCATGAACATGACCGCTTCCTTGCGCCGCAAGCCGAAGGCGAGCAGTAGCGCCAGCTGGGCGGCGACACGCGGGTCAATGGCCGCAACCGTTTCGACGACTGCTCTTGAATTCGACTGCGTTGCCTTCCCAGCTTCGGTCTTCCTTGGCGGCATAGGAGCGCTTGAAGCGAGCGGGGTCATCGACGTAGTCCGCGAGCGGATGCACCATGCCGGGCTTCCCGATCCAGGTGTCGCCGTAGACGCGCAGAAAGCTCAACTGCTGCTCTATGTACGCCGTGCTGTGCGGACGTTCCAGCATCGCTACACCGCGCTGCCGACACCGGTCGGCGATGCGCGCATTGCCGGTCCAGTAGTCAACCAGCATCTGGATATGCCTGCCGGCGAGGTTGTTGAGATCGATCTGATATCCGAGACGACGCAGCAGGGTGAAGGAGCGGAAGAGTGAACAGGCGCGTTCATGCATGGTTTTATTCGATACGCCTTTGGGCTTGCTTCCGTGTTGGCGGTTGTGCTCGTTGATCTTGTCCTGAAGCTGGCGTTTCCAATTAGGGTTGTTGCTCATAGCGAGCCTCTCCATGGGACAAGCGTCGAACGGGCGACCGGCGCACGGTGCGAAAGCTGGCGAGGCGCGCGGCGCTGGCCGTGGCGGGTGCAGCTTGCGAATAACGTAGCGGTTGCATCGTCGGCTCCAATGATGGTTACGCCGCGTCGCTGCCAGAACGCGAGCAAAAAGTCCGGCCGGGTGCTGTCACGCGAGCGAAGCGCTTGACCGTGAGCGCTTCGAAGCGGGGGCATCGAGTGAATCCGGAACGCGAGAGCCCCGCGGGCGTTCGGAAGTGGATAGGGTTTATCGCGCAAGGCGATCGGCGAACTTAAAAACGTGCAAGCAGGTGCGTGCCAAGTATTTCTACGAGGCGTGCCCTTCCGCCACCAGGGCGGACGCGACCGGCGTCAAAGCGCCAGCGCGGCATCCGAGTCAGTGCTCGGACCCGAGATTCCGGTGTTCTATGGGGGATGTCTCTTCCACGATCGCATCCTCGGCCCTGCCACCGGGCCGTCTGATCGTTCGCGTGCTTAGCGGTGGGTGCGAAGCCTCAAGGGCAACGCGACGCCACGCCGAGCGCTCACATCGAGCGCATCACTCGCACGCGGGAAGAAACAACTTCGAGAAGCAAAACGGTCAGCATCGATCAGGTCGATGCAGTCGATGGGTCTGGCCCATCGCTGATGCGAATCGCGCTCTAAAGGCGGCGATTCGTGGATCGGTGGCAAAGGCCGCTACGCGCGACCTTGAGATACGAGGCCTTTGAGGCCCGGCACTGCGTGAGGCGGTTAACGCCCGCAACGCTCGGCGTTCATCTCCGAGATCTGTTCGCGATGAACAGGAACAAGCAGCGGCGCGAGTATTGACGAGCGCGACGAACGCGTCAAGAGGGCGGCGGCAAAGTCGGCTTGACAAGCAAGATTTATCCTAATTGGTGCCCGAACAGGTTTCCTTCGCGGCCGCAATGCCGCGCGATGCCGCGCCAGGCTTGACATTGGCGTGGGGGTGATTCCCTCAGGTTCTACTCCGATTGAGAATCAGGCGGTGTTCGAGGACGGTCGCATCGCCCTGGAGTGCGACCCTGGTACGCGTTCGACGGTGCTGGGCCGGTTGGGGAAGGGTCAAGTCGCACTGTAGTCGCAGTGGAGTGCGCCTACAGTGCGACCTGATGCCGAAAGCCCCACCCAAAACGCGCGATTTCGACTGGAAAGGAACGGTGCAAACGGACTACCTTGGAGTGCCCTTGATGCACTTTGGAGAAATGCATGGAACCCGTCGTCCGCGCGCTCGATGTTGGCTTCGGCCACACGAAATTCGTTTCGAGTGTGGACGGAAGCGAGGTCAGGTGCGCGCACTTCCCATCGGTCGCCTATCCGACCGAAAGCGATGAAACGACGGACCCGATGGGCGGCCGGCGCAAGACGGTGGGCATCCCGATCGATGGGCTGATTTACGAGGTGGGGCCCGATGTTCATCTGGCGGCTGACGTCTTCAACGCCAAGCAGATGCACGAGCGCTATAGCGAGACGCCCGAGTACCTCGCCATGCTCAGAGGAGCGCTGCACTACATGAAGGTGGAACGCATAGACCTGCTCGTCGTAGGGCTGCCGGTGGCCGCGTTCAAGGCAAAGAAGCGCGCCGCGCTCGAGCGGCTGGTGCTGGGAAGGCACGACGTCGGCCGCGGGAAGACGGTGCAGGTGGAGCGGGCGCGCGTGGTGCCACAACCGCAAGGCGCGCTGATGTACTACGGACACGTCCATAACCGCGTCGCGGAAATCAGGAAGGAACGGAGCCTCATCATCGATCCCGGCGCGCGAACCTTCGACTGGCTGGTCACGCAGGGCATGCAGCTGGTGGAGAAGAAGAGCCACTCGGTCAACCGTGGCATGTTCGACGTGCTGCAGGCGATCGCGAGCGGGATCAGCAAGGCCACGGGGACGCAGTTCAGGGAGTACGACCTCATCGACACCGCATTGCGTGGAGGAAAGAACCCGGTGATCTTTCAGGAGGAGTACGACCTTTCGAAGCATCTACCCCTGGCGAGAAAGATCGCCGAGCAGGCCATCGGTGAAATGCTGCACTACGTGGGCGACGCGAGCGACATCAAGAACATCATCCTGGTCGGCGGCGGGGCGTTCTTCTTCAAGAAGGCAATCAAGGAAGCATTCCCCAAGCATCGGATTCACGAACTGAAAGACGCGTTGTACGCGAACGTGAAAGGATTCCAGCTCGCCGGCGTCGAGTATGCGAAAACGCTGATCGCGAGTGAATCGGGCGAAGCGAAAGCCGGCACTGACAGCGTGGGCGCGTGATCATGGGCGCCGCGACGAGCCACGAGCACGTGATGCGGATGCGCTTCGAGCTTGAACGTGACGACAACCCGCCGCTCTTCGACGAACTGATGAAGTTTCCGAAGGGTACGAAGCGCCTGAACCGCCTCCGAACGCTCGCGCATGAAGGATTGCATACGCAGCGTGGGTGGAGCGTACCGACGGGGAGAGCCGAAGCCAAGCGTGAAGAGATGATCGGCGAAGGACAGCGTGGACAAGCAGACGAGCGTTCTCGCCGCAGCGTCAAACGAGCTCTTCGGCCCTGCGGTCGACGCGTGAGCTTCGCTCGATGCATAAGACATGATCCTTGATAGAGGAGCGGCCAACCAATCGAGGGCAAGCGGTGGCAGCAAAGACGCGCGACAAGAAAACCATGGTGAGTGCCTCGGAGCTGGCGCAGATGGGGGCATGCGAGCGGCTCGTCCTGTTCGAAGCAAGGTACGGAAAGCGAATGTCCCGATGCCAGCAGGAAGCCATCGAGCGTGGAAGAACGGAACACGACAAGTTCTTTAAAGACGGCGTGCGATCGCAATCGGATGTGCAGACAAGCCTGTCGAAGCCCTGGTGCTTCTGCGCGTCGCTCGCATGGGGTCCCGAAGCACCCGAGACGGACCTACTGAGAAGGTTCCGCGACCGGATCCTGCGAAGAACAGCAGCCGGTCGGGGCCTGATCCGGGTTTACTACAGAACGGCGCCCGGGCTTTGCAGACGCCTCGAGGGGCGCAGGAAGCTCATCCGTGCGTTGTGCCTGGGATTAAAGCCGGCATTGTGGATCGCCAAAGCAGCGCTGGCGATTCAGGAGCAGAAGGAGAGGGCGTGACAACGGGCGGGTTCCTGCTTTTGATACTGCCGGCGATTGCAGGCCTCATGGCGTGGAAGATGGCGCGCAGCTGGCGGGCGCGCGCATCCGAGCGACACTGGCTGCCGCAAGAGCTTCAGCATGCCCAGCTTGCATTCGCCGAGAAAACATTCCGGACGTGGCAGCCGATCAGGCTGATTGCACGCGCAGACCGCGGCTACCGGTTGAACGGAGAACTGCACTTGGCCGAGTTCAAGACAAGGACGCGTGCCGTGGCGTACTCGTCCGACGTGATAGAGCTGTCGGCTCAGCGGTTGGTTATCGAGAAGAGCACCGGAGAGCGGGTGAGCGAAATCGGCTATGTGCTTGCTCAGGATCTATCGGGCAAGCGTAGGTCGGTACACAAGGTGCGGCTACTGCCAAGAGCGGACGTCATCGCATTGGCGAGACGACGCGAAGCCATTCTCAAGGGTCGCATCGTTCCAAGGTACACCAGTTCACAAGGGCTCTGCAGTCACTGCGCCTACCGCGCAGAGTGCAGGCCGGGTCAACGCGATTGCGGATAGCTTCCTTACGCCCGTGATCGCTTTTCAAAACACTGGGTCACACGGCGCGTTATGCTTCCAAAAAGACCGCGGGCTACCGCGTTGCCACGCGGGTGAATGGCCAGCTTCTCGATTTCGACAAACTGAGTTGCGGCCACAATCGGTCGTAGCCCGCGGTCCTCTGAGGACTTTCGTCGCCGAGGGAAGTTATACGTCCATCCGCCGCGACGCAGGACACAGTACCTAGGCATCGCCCTTCAGCGAAGACCGCCTATTGCGGATGGTGCGGCGTGTGCTATTCTGTGTACTGAATACTACACACTCTGCATTGAAAGGCAATGGCAACAAGACGCTCTTTCGGAGAGTTCGTACGGGCCACACGCGCGAGCAACTACAGGCGGGGATACGGCCGCGTACACGCTGCGCCAGGTGGCTCGCTGCCGACACGACAGCCTATTTTGAGCAAGATTGATGACGAGACGCCGCCCCCCGTCAGAGGCGACTATTGTCCGCCTGGCGGTTGAGCTGAGGTCGACCCCGATGTGCACGGCACCGGCCGGCAAGGTCTCTAGCGAACTGCAGGGCGTCATTCGCAAGCGGTCCCAGCTCTTCGCCGCACTCTGCTGAGCTGAAGAACGTCTGACCACGCCGTTGCGGCTGGTGCGCGAAGTTCGTGACGGGAATTGAGGAGAACAGGAAAGGAGTAAGCATTGTTCACCTCAAGAACGACAACTGAGCTGGCCTCTCGAGCTCCACAGGGATGCCCGGCTGGTCATCGAATTCCAGCGCACTCTGCGCATCCCGATGACAACCGAGTCACCCCCTTCCCGCCTGTTTCCCATGAGACATGTCGACGACTACGCGGCGAAGGTCCGTCAGCGTGGCGCGAGCATGGGGGCGTGTTCCTGCCCATGTACGCTGAGTCCTATGGATCAGCTTCCGCAGCGCACAAAGGCTATCCGTTTGTGGTCAAGATTGCCGCCGGCAAGATGAATGCTGTTTCCGGAACATCGTGGACCAACGACCTCGAGCTGCCCGTCCGCCATGGGCCGTGGCGAAGCGCTCCAGCCAGTGCGGCTATGAGCCGCACTCTGGCAGCGATCCAAATCGCGCCGTGCACAACCGCTTCAAACTGCAGTATCAGAACGCAGGGCGAAGCCCGTGACGTAAACCGGCCCTCGACGCAGCAAGAGGCGCTGGGCACGCCAGGCGTCTCGAATGACACGGCACCGCATGCTGGTAGACCAGGATTCCGCTCCGCTTGGATGGCCGGACTCGCCCGCAGGCGTAAGATCCATTGCCGCGCGGCTGTGCTCCTGCAAGGCACCCGATCGCTCGAACAGTCCGTGTGTACTTCGCCTCTGACGCCTCTCGTCGTCGCCTTCAGGTGTTGGGTGCGGTGTCACGGTGTCGATCATGCTGCGCCCTGCGGCCGATTTCGCCGATTGCCTGTGAACCCAGGCGCTTAGCGACGGCCTCGCAAGCCGGTCCCAACACCGGTCATCCGCATGCCGACGCAGCATTGTTTGTGTACGCACCACATCGGTAGCGTTCAGCGGAGCGAAGGGGCGAGTCGTGAGGCCAGGCTATCGCCGATCTTCTGTGCCAGACCTTCGAGGGACGCGGAGAACAGGCCGAATGTGTCCTGGCTCGGGCCGAAGTCGTAGGTCTTAAGTCCCCAGGTCGTGGCCACCACTTCGTCCAGCGTGGAAATCCCGTCGACGAGTCCTATGTCCTTCGCTTCTTGTCCGCCCCAGATCTCACCGCTGCCGTAATCCACGTTGGCCTTGAGCGTGGCCGAGCGGGCACGCTTTACCTCGTCCAGAAACGTTGCGCCGACCTGCGAGACAAGCAGCTTCGCTTTAGCGTCGGCTTCCTGCGAGACCGGCGCGAATGGATTGAGGAGGGCCTTCAATTGGCCCGAGGCATACACGTGCTGCGCGACGTCGACGCGTTCGATCGCCTTGTGCAGATCCCAAGCGGTGATGATCGCGCCGATCGAGCCAACCAGGCTGTATTTTCCGGCATAGATCTTGTCCGCGTGGATCGCAATCATGTACGCGGCCGACGCCCCCATGTTGTTGATAACGGCCACCACCGGTTTCTGGTGCTTCCTCTTCAGGCTCTCGATCGCGGTATAGATGCGCTCGGATTCCGCCGGCGCTCCTCCGGGGCTGTCGATAGACAACACGACAGCTTTGACGCTTGGGTTCGCGAACGCCTTCTCGAGAATGGGAATGACGTGCTTGGCCGACGCCACGCTCTGCGATGAGATTTCGCCATCAATCCGCACGACCCCGACGACACTACCGAACGGTCCCCACTGGAATCCCATGGCGGAGGTGAAGAAGATGACATACGCGATGGTGCCCAGCAGCGGGATTCCGATCAGAGCCAGCTGAAAAAGGTCTTCCACCGTCGCTCGCTCTTGCGTTCTTTGACCAAGCTCGTGATGCTGCTCGCGCATGTTGGAGCGCTCTGTACGCAGCTCGGTCAGCAATTCCTCGAACAGCTTTTCCGTCAGACCGGAGGAGGGCGGCAAGGGACTGGATGCCGCCGGCGTCGAAACAGCGTCAGTGGAACTGGTCATAATCGGCTCCGCAGTCTAGTAACATGCCCGTAGCTGGTGCTTGCATGCCGACCTTCTTGACGTCATGTCTTGTCATTTTCCGTCAAGAGGATTATGTTAAGCAGCAGCTCAGACTTTGCGAGATACGCAAATGACACTGCCCCAATTGCTTGGAAAGCTGAAGAAAGTTCTTCTGTACGAGATCACGCCGCAGGAGCCGCGTGAGCCGTCGAGCAAGCGCGGGCCGAAATATTTCGTTCACGTTCTCGCACCGACCGGATCGACGAGTTCCGCGGACCGAACGACACGTACAAAGTGCTCCGCAAAGGCTGGTCGCTTTTCGACTGACATACTCGATCTACTTCTTGCCTGAGACAGTCTGCTCGTTAGCCCCGGTGCTTCCAGGCGCTGGTGGCGTCTTGATCAGTCGGTTCGGTTCCCCTCGATTCACACCCGCTACATCGTCGATAACTTTCTTGGCATCGTCGGAAACATCGCTTGCCGCATTTGTCCAGACCTTGGAGCTTGCCTCGCTGGTGCCTGAGTAATAGTCGGCTTGCCGCTTCCGCGATTCGGTGATGATGCCGCCCGCATCGTTGTCCTGAGCTTCTCGGATCGCGGTAACGCCGGTGTTCACCCGGCTGGATACGTCGTCTCGCACGCCTTGTGGAGGAATGACGCCGCCGGCGCGTTGTTTGGCCCGGACAACGGCCTCGTAGGCGTCTTTCTTGGCCTCAATCTCCGCCTCTGAGCCGCCTTCGAGCTCGATTCGCCGGTAGGCCTTCAGTTGAGATCGCCGTCAAAGCCCAGGATCGATCCAGGATTGCGTGATGGCGTTCCGGCCCCGCCATAGGGAACATATTCGTTATTCATCCCCAGAGCACCATTTGCGTACTCGCGAGCGATGTCTAATGTCATCTGCTTCTGGGTCAGCGGATCGGCCCGGTAGTATTCGCCCAAGCGACCGGTCTCATCGAGCTTCCTTGCGAGATAGTTGCTCGCGTCGCCTCTGACCCCCATGCTCACCTCGCGCATGAACTGAGCCATCCGAGCCTGCTCCTGCGACCGGACATGGGACTTTCCGCGCTGCGACTGTAGTCTTCGGCCTGACGGAAACTGGAATCAAAGCGCTCGGCACCAGCAGCGCCAGAACGCTGCGCCCATTCGTAAGCATCGGTGGTTTGAAAGCTCTCAGCAATGGACTTCCCGGTCGCCACACTGCTGTTTTGTAGTTGCGACTTGGCGTAGTCAAAGGCACGCTTGAGTCGCTCGTTCTCTTCGGTGCTACCGCGAAATGACGTGCTGCCGCCCATGCCGAAGGCCTTGAGGCCGACTGATGCATTCGCGACAACTTGCTTGCCAGCTCCAGCATTACCCTCGTAGCCGAGCATCTTGTTCACGTTCTCGGCGATCTGCAGCATGGTGTTCACGTCGCGGGAATCGCGGCCTGCGGTTCCGAGCGAACTCCCGCCCGACCGCGCTCCACTGCGAGCGAATTCCTGCTGCACGTTCATTGCATTGACGAGCGTTGCGGACGGTAGATTGAGCCGCCGCCTCGCGCTGCGACCTGGCTGTCCCTTCCAACGTCCGCGCGCTGTCGGACATCGACGTGGCTTCTGTCTCGGAAAACTCAAACCGCGTCGCGAGCCGGCTCATGTTCTGTTGCGCGGCCACGAACTCCACCGAACCGTCTCCGCCGGATGGTCTCTGCGCGCGTGCCCCAGGCATCGGTGCTAAAGCGTGCGTTGGCCGACGAATAGGTAGGCGAGAGGTTGACTTGGTCCTGGCTCACCATTCCCATCGAGACGTTGCCGGTACGCTGCAGCCGCCGCAGCCCCGGAAGCGGCGCCTTGAATACTGGAGGTCCCGGTGAGCGCAGCCTGCCCGATCGTGTGCATGCCTTTGACGGCCGCCCAGGCAATCGCAGGAACCGCGAGCACGAGATAGCCCACCACCGCCTGGTCCGAGATCGTGTTCGAGTAGACCGGTGACGCCGACACGATGGCCAGGCCGTTGATTCCGGCGCCCAGCTCGGCCGCGGCGGCGATGTGCTTGGCGCTGGCAATCGAAGCCATGTAGTTGAGGATCGCGTAGACCGGCGGCCAGAGTTGGATCCACACCAGCGTGAGCAGATACGACTGCAGCGCTCGCATCGTGCCCAGACCGTAGGTGAGCAACAGCAGTAAGATCACCAACGGAAAGAGGGCATAGATGATCGCCTCGATCGCATTGCGGATGAGCGGAAGCGCATCCTCGGCCATCTTCCCGAAGTTCAACCACGCCGCGTTGGTCTGGGCGGTTGCCTGGGCGCGACCAAGCCCGAGGATGAGCGAGCCTGGATCGTTGATCTTCTGCCCGATGATGTCGCTGGTGTCGTTGATCGCATTGATGAGTCCGTTCTGACGCACGATGTCGGCAACGGCGATCCCCGCGCTTCCCAAGCTGGCCCGCAGATAGGCTTGGCGACGCCTGGTTCGAAACCTCGGTGACGGCCTGCGCGAGGGGCAGGTTGGGATTCAAGAGCGCCGCCAGCTTCTGGACGCTCAGGTTGGTGATGGCCGGCAGGCGAGCATTCAGGTTCGCGTACACCGCCGGGCACGGCTGAATATCGCTGACCCCGCCGGTGGTGATCGAGGAGAATCGTGCGGGATTGGGCGTTGCCATCAAGCTCCACAGGTCGCCGGCGCCGACGGGGGCTTTGCTGAACGCCGCCGGATCGATGGTTCCATCGGCCAGGTCGAACATCGTGCAGTTGTGGATGAAATTCACCAAGTCGGTGCGGAAGTTCGGATCGTCGAAGACGATCTGCCGCGTCCGCTTGATCAGCGTGTTGCCGAACATGACGCCGTGCCGTTGATAGGTCAGATCCGCGCTCTGCTGCGCGGGACCCGGCAGCGTCTGGAAAGCCGTCTCGAAGACTTCGGTGAGCGTGTTGCCGATGGTGCTGGTGAGATTGCCGAAGAACGCCACGCCGAAGGGAACATTGGAGACCACCTGCACCGGCTGGGTGCCGAGCTTATCGACGATGCCCACGGTGACCTTCGGGACAAACAGGATGGAATAGACGAGCAACACACTCGCCAGCCATTGCCAGCCGATCGAGCTTGTGCGGCATGAAGGCGTAGGCAATCCCCGCCGTTACAAAACCGCAGAAGGCGACCATCGCGATCGCCTGCAGGTACGAGTTCGCACCCATGATCGCGGCGATCGCATTGAAGATGCCGTAAAGGCTGTCGTTATTGCCGTAGGCGTAGATCTCGTACATACCCGGACCCTCGCGTGTCCACTAGCGTGATGCCATCGCAAGACCGTTCTGCCCCAGCATGTCGATGACGTGTTGGGGCATGCTGCTGCGCAGTTGCCGTTCCAGCTGCTCCAGGTGCGAGGCGACCGGAGTTGAAGGCCTGCACCTTCGAGTAATGCGCTTGTTTCTCAAGCGCCAATGCGGTGAGATACCCGCGGGCGCGATCCCGGAGTTCTTTCGCGGTATCCGTTTGGCGCGTATCGAGCTTGAAGTCTTTGGCCAGCGCGTCGAGGCCAATCTTCAGGGACCGTTCCAGAAAGTTGTAGGCATAGTCGACCGCGACAACATCGCGATATTTGATGATGAGCGTCTCGGCAAGGCCGGATCCCTTGATCGCATTGCCGATCGACAGCATGCGATACACGGGCTCGCTCGTGATGTTCACGAAGCCGATTTCCGAGGGGTTGGCGCTGAGCTCCGAGTCGCGATCTTGTCGGAGATGCTCCGCATGATCTCTTCCGCCTTGGTCGTGAACGGTTTCAATACGTAGCTGGTGTTCTGGGTGACGCTTGTGCAGTCGGTGAAGTCGCTGCACTTGAGCAGGGTGATGTTGACCTTGCCGCTGCCTGCGTCAGCGTTGCCATACAGCAGTTGCGTGATGCTGGTGAGCGTCGGGCCAATGACATCGGGGTCGCGGTTTTGAGCGGTGGGGTAATAGATCACCGTGCCCACCATGCTCAGGATCAGTTCACGCTCGTTGTCGTCGATGCTGTTCACTCGCTTCAGCGCTTGCCAGGTCAAGTTGCCGGTGAAGGGAACCATGGCGCGGGCATCGGCATTGCCGCTCGACTGCGCCGGCGGCCAGCGTGGCGTCTTGAGAGCTGCGGCAGCGCCGACGGGCGCCGTCTTCGTCGGGTTCCAGGCCGAGCTCGATCGCGATGCGCACGCACGAGGAGAAGGCGTCAAAGCCGACCTGGTTCGCCGCGCCGCGCACCAGCGCGGTCGCCGTCTCGCACGAATTGATGCGCGCGTTGGTGATGAACGTTTCGAGGGACTTCGCCCACTCTGCCTTCTGCCCGAGCAGAGGCGTTACGGCAGAGAGCGCGAGCTGGAAGGCAACGCCGGGCAGGGCTGCCGTGATGCTCTTCAGCATGTTCTTGAACTCGGCCGCGCTTAGGTGCGAGAACGAGCCGCCGAATACGTCAATGCCTCCGCATCCTGCCTTCACATAGGGGAACTGAATGGTGGCAAGCTGGTAGACCTTGTTGGGGGAGCGCAGGAAAATGCTGCCCCCGGTGTAGGTGTTGTAGGTCTGCCCGCGGAATGCACCCGGCGCGGTGTAGTTACCAATGGCGCCGAGGTTATTGAACATGCTGTCGACCTCAGTCTGAAGGTCGCCCGCCCAGGACCGGCTCATCGGCGCCAGCATGAGGGAAGCGATGGTCGCGAAGGCGATCGTCTTGCGAAGTAGTCTGCGAAGCCGCATGGCAGTCTCCTAACGGAGCGAAATGTTGGGAACGTACTGCGTTGTGGACGGCACCAGCTTGTCCGCGTCCGGTTGGGTGACGACATAGATTCTTTCGAGGAGCTCGCTCTCGGAGAGCACGCCATAGCCGATGGGCGTGATCTTCCCGCCCCTGGGTTCGGCGAGGAACAGTGCTGGCACTTGGCGGACGTCGAGCGTGCGGGCGATACCGTTGTCCACCCTTGGGTTACGAAACTCGGGCAGACCCCCACCGTCGACGCTGATCGGAACGATCTTGAGGCCAAACTTGGCCTCGAAGTCCTTCAGCAGCGGCGCGAACTGGTGGCAGTACGGGCAATCCGACCGGAAGAAGAAGAACAGCGCATGTGTTTGTGAGAGCTGCGCGACGGTGTTGGTCCGCGCACCCGCCTGCTCGCGGTCGAACACTTCCAGCGCCTTCGCGTTGACCGGACGGCCGGTGACCGTGGGATCAAGTTCCGGGGTCGCCCAGATGACACGCTGGGCCACGTCGGCGAAGGTCGACGCCTTCTCGATGACGAAGTTCTGGATGTTGAGATAGTTCCGGATGTTCTGCTCCGACGGGTTGATGATGGCGATGTTGCGCAGATCCTCAACGCGCTTTTGCAACGCCTCGAACTCCACGAGCTCGCTCGGCTTCTTGGAAGCGGTAGGAGCGCTGATGGTGGGGACGGCCTTGGGTTTCGGCTTAGGGCCTTCGTTTCGCTCGGGTAGCGGATCGTCATACCAGAACCACCCTCGTTCACGATCTCGCCAATAGGAATCGTCGACGCGGGCATCGTCGCGGTCCACCGCGGTCTTCGTGGTAGGGGTACGGCTGCGGCGGTGTTCGCTAGAAAAACAGCCCGAGTGCGCTGATCGCGATGCAGGCGCCGATAGAGCCAGGACCACGTCGATCGCGAGGGAGGGCTGTCAGGAGACTCGCTTTCATCGGGATGCCTCGTTTGTTTGCGGCATGCGGCCGTCACGGCAATAGTTGAACTGGTAGGTGAATGCCTTGCGCGCGGATTGGGTCTCCCGTTGCTCGCGGTTGAAATCCAGAACACCGTCTTGGGAGGTGGTGACGGCAAGACGCTTGCAACCCGGTTCCCCCAGCGCCTGGACCGTCTTCACGTCGATCTCGATCGGCGCCGTGCTCTTGAACGTCTGCGCGATGTATTGCGCCGCCTGTCCGACCAACACGCCATGCGCCTCGCCTTGGTCGATCGCGGTCACCAGGAGCGGCCTGACGGTGGTCACCGCTTGACGGTCGACGGCGTCCACGTTGGATGCGGTGAGCGCGAGCAGAGCGATTGCAGCGAAGGAGGAACGGATCATCGTCACTCCAGCCGCCAGAGCATCAGACGGACGCGCGTTCCGGTTAGCATTGCCCGTTTCCGAAGTAGCACGCAGGTACTCTCGCGGCGGCGTTGCTGGCGGCCGTGCCCGCGTTGAGGATCGTCGGCGTGATCTCCGCGTAGAACTCGGAGAGATCCATGCGAGAAAAGTCGAGGCTCTGCAGCTGGGCCACGCTGAAGCCACTGCAATCGGGGTTACGCGCGGTGTCGCTGCCCCAGCCCTTGCCGACCTGCGCTCGTCCCTGTTCATTGATGATCCGTGCCAGGTGCGAGTTGAAGCAGCAATACGACTTGGTCCGCTCGAGGCAGGCGACGCACTTGCCGAAGACGCTGATGCAGCTCGAGCAGTAATCGCCGAACTCGACGCACAGGCGCGCGTCGCGCTTCATCGCGGTCACCTTCTCGTCGTCGCTGCAGCTCATGATCCCGGAGTACTGGATCGCGAGCATCGCGATCGTCCAGTACGAGGGCACCAGCGCGATGATGAAGTCACCGACGGCCAGGTCGCCGGCGAGGAGTCCGGCCAGCCCCGAGTCGAGGCCCGTCCCGAACAGCGCTTCGAAGCCGGTAATCGCGAAGCCGGGAGCATCGGAGGTGAAAAGGGCGTCGTAGGTGTACGACGAAAACGACGCTTTGCCCACGGTCGAAATCGCGTTCAGCGCCAGGCTCAGGTTGGTGAACATCGAGAGCGCGTTGGTGCCGCCCTTGTTGCAGCAATTGACCAGGCCGAAGAGCTTCTTGGTGCAGGTGTTGTGGAACCCTTTGAAGACCTGCAAGCCGCTCGGATCGAGGTACTTGCCCGCCTCGCGCTGCGCTTCGAGGTAGGCGACCGTGCGCGCGAAGTCCGCATCGGGCGGGTAGGCCGGTGTCCCAACAGCTGCCGTCTTCGCAGAACTGCTGGGTCCCGCAGTTCTGGACCGTCTGATAGACCGCGTCCGTTATCTTGCAGCTGAAATCCTGGCGTTCATGATTGCAGAAGGATGGGACGGTGACCGCGTCCATCTCGACGCATCGCGGCGGCCCGCTCGGCTGACACTGGCCAAAGCGCGGCTGGCCGCAATCGGATCGGGTATCGGCGAGAACGCAGTCAAACGTGTTGGCCCACTGCCAGCACGCCCGGGTCACCTCCTGGAAGTTGATGAGCCGCGGTCTGGGGCGTGGCATCGCTGCATACGCTGTTGATGCGAAAGCACTTGGCGATCGAGCTGGTGGTGCCCCCGTGCCCACGGTCGTGTTGTCGCCGTCGGGCAGCAGGTAGCCGGGCGGCACCAGCGCCTCAAGGGAGGCGCAGCCGTTGTCCCAGTGGTCGGTCACGGTCGATACCGGCGTTGCGAGTTCAGTGACTGACGATGGTTACGGTGACCGCGGTGGCGGGAATCGTCGTGTTGAGAAGGCGTCGTACAGACCTGGTTGCCAAGCGCGTCGAGCGTCGGCCCGGTGTTGGGAGGCGCACATTGGTACTGGGTCTCGGTGTGCTGCACTTGGCACGATTCATCGGGCGGCTGTGCGGTCGAGCCCGCCACCGGCGTGGGGCCGCTGATCGTCCCTGCGGGGCAGACATAGTCCCAGGTCACTTGGACGGTGAGCGTCTTCTGGCACTGGTTGTCGATGCTGCGCAGGTAATAGTTGTTGCAGCTTTGCGTGTCGTACACCGCGGGTGACAAGAGTTGCGTTTGCGTCGTGCAAGCGCTGTACACGCCGGAAAGCGTGACGCCCTGCGCCCCCGGATTGTTCGCCGCGCTGTTGGCTCCGAGGACGCTTGCATCGGTAGGACTGACGGGCGGTCGCGGCGTGCTTGCCGAGCCAATCGCAGTCCGGATCGCCTGGCAGGTGATGTCGTTCACCGCCGCGGGACTGTTGCAATAGGCGATGCGCGCGGCGGTGGCGCCGCTTAAGCTTGGCTGGCCGTAAAGAGACGTCTCGGGCGGATTCGGGTTGTAGTAGCCGGGGGCAGCACACTGGTCGCGGTCGGCTGATTCACCATGCCGCGGATCAGCTGCGTTGGCGGCGTTGCCGGCGGCGACCCCTTCGCTGTGTGGATCTTGCGCGAGCACCACGACGGAGTAGGCGGCAATGGCGACACGCGGCCGATGAACTTCCGAACTGTTGCCTTCATCGGCTCATCCTCGTATCCGCTTCAGGAAGAGCTGCGCTTCAGGGCTAAATCGCGGCGCGCGCCGCTCGATCGCTTCCAGGGCATAGTCGATGCTCACGTCACCGGCGATCGAAGCGAAGGCGTTGGGTGCAATGCAGGAACCGCTTGCGCAGTCGTTGCTTGGCGCGAGTGCTTTCGACGAGCACGAAGGTCGGCGCTTGGTTGACCCCGAACCGGTCAAAGGCCTGCGGGTCGATCAGCCACTCGACTTGCTTTTGCCCGATCAGCTGCTGCACGCGCGCGGCGGTCTGACGAATCGAGGCGTTCTCGAGTCCGCGTAGGACCATGATCGCTTGCGTGCGCGAGGCCTGATCGATCAAGAGTCGCAACGTCTGCTCGGGCATGCCAAGCGTGACGAAGACGAACAGGACCGGCTGATCGGAGGCATAGCCCTTGTCCTTTTCGAACGCCTGGCGATTCTGTTCGTACGCTCGCGCGAGGCCTTCCACATCGATGTTGCCCTTCGGCATCGGAATCGCATCGAGATTGACCGGCGACTGCGATGCGGCTGCTCGATTCAGTTGTGCTTCCGGAGGCTGGCGGTACTTCTTCTTCGCAACGTCGACTTCCGCATCGGTCGGTTGGCGGTACTGTTGCTTCGCGCGCTCAACTTCTTGCTCAGTGGGTTGACGATACTGTGCCAACGCATGGGAACTCAGCGCGACAGCACAAATGGCCATGATCGTCTTAGAAGGCACAGCAGTTTCTCTTCCGGAAGAGCAGGTACGAGAAGTCCTCGCCTTGGACCGGGTACTCCTTGCCCGCGCCCCACAGGATGGTGGTGCGGCCGAAAGGTTGGCAGCACGTCCCGTTGATCTTGGTCGTATTGGGAATGGGGTAGGTCATCTGCGTCTTGTAAGCGCGCTTGTCCATCACCGGCTCGACGTACGGTCCGCACAATGCCGCGGCGCCGTGATAACGCCCAGGCGATCAACTGCCGGTGCATTTTCGAGGTGAGACGCTGGGTGATGAGCATCGAGCTTTGCACCCCACCGATATGGGTCGGCAGGTATCCGTCCATCGGGTAGAGGCCTCCCTGACAGCCGGCACACCAGAAGAGCGGGGCGAGGCCGAACCCGACGCTCGCGGCAACGCAGTCGGCCGCGCACGCGGCGATCGCGAGCGGATTGGCGAACAGGATTGCATCGGGATTGATGATCACCGTGAGTTCGTCGTCCTTCCACAGCGGATCCACTTCAGTGAGATAGGCGAGGTCGAAGCCGCCATGCTCCAGGCACGCGAAGTCGAGCAGCACTTCGAGCCAGTACAGCATCGGATTGACGTACCAATGCGCCTGGTAGAAAGCGCTGCTTGCGGGGCCGGTGGTGCGCGTCCACTGCGCGGCTTCGGGCGCGGGAATTCCCGGATTCAGGCTGATGCCGCCCAGACTCACGAGGCAGAACGGCTTGCGGGTCACATCGACCTGGCGCGCCGGCTCCCAGAACCCGATAGCGAGACCAATGCGAATCGGTGTCCCAGGACAAATGCAGATCGGACTGGCCGGGTTCTCGATATCCTCCTGCCCCAAGGTCGCCACCGCGTGCCGCCCCAATCGAGATGGGCATCACGCACGACCAGCAAATGTCGGTGATCGGATTGGCGAACTTGCCCGTACACGTTTGCGTACTGGCCGTCGCCGCCATCGTGATCGCGACGAGAAAGAGCAATCCCTGAATGACTTGCTGCCTCATCGCCGCACCTTGAACTCATCGATCCGAAGGCGCATGCCTTCCTGGGACACCAGCGCGGGCACCTGAGTGATGCCGAACTTCCTGGTGAGCACGCCCTGTTGGTCGAAGTAGACCGACAGTTGCCAAGCCTTCATCAGATCGAGGTACGACCCGGCGACCAGAATCGGCTTGACCTTCCCGCCGTAGTGATCGATCAGCGCCCGCGCGTCGCGCACTTGCTGCGGATCGCTGCCGTCGAAGAACAGGAGATGCTTCGATAGCGACACCACTTCCAGCGGATTCTTGGCGGTGCCGGCGGGCACGATGATGTTGCCCTTGTCGTCGGTGATGTTCTGCTCCACCTTGATCGAGGGATCGAAATAGAACGTGCGGGCCGTCTGGGTAGGCCGTATCCCGGCCAGCGGCTTGGGGTTCCTGATCGACTCGACGACACGGCTCTTCGCTTGCTCCTCGAGGTTGGCCAGCTCGCCGCTCTTCTCCTTCTCCCGCAGCGTCTGCTCGATGTAGCTGAGCAGATGCGGCTCGGCAATCGCATAGGTCTCACCGACGGTGCCGAGATCCTCGGCGCGGCTCCCGGTCGCAACCCCACCCAGAACGAGCACCGCGGCGACGAGCGCCAGACAACGCGGCTCGGGTCGTTTGCTTATCGCGCAGCGAATGGGGAGCAAGAGGCCGTCGATGCCCATCATCGTGCCGTCCTAGAAAATCACCGTCGCCTTGCCGATGATCTGATCGCGACGTACCAGTCCATTGACGCGATAGCGTGAGTCGAAGCTCATCTCGTGCGTACCCTGGACATAGAACCGGTCGGCGGGGATGACGCCGGGCTCGATGGCGTCAAGCGTCGTGCCGTCCGGCGTCCTGCTGCGCGCGAAGCCGACATGCGCGCCGTTGATGAAGATGTTTCGACCCTGCAGCGTGATCTCGTCGCCCGGCCACTCCCGCGATACGCTTGAAGAAGCGCTGGCCCTTGAAGTGGTTGGCGATCTCGCCGCCCTCAAAGCGGAACACGACCAAATCACCGCGTCCGACCGAAACATGCTTCTCGATGTAGACGACGTGGTAGGGCAGGCTTGGCGTCCAGTTGACGCCGATGTGGTCCAACGCCCATAGGTAGACGAACAGCAGCGGCAGATAGACGTACCAGTGGCGCCCGAAGTGCTTCCAGAGAGCGCGTTGCTCCGCGATTCGTCGCGGCCAGGAGACCCACGCCAGGGCGACAGGCGACAGTTCACCGGAGGCCATTGCTGCCGTCGACGTCTTCATGGCATACGCCCTTGGATGCTCCAGGGCCACAGCAACAACGCGATCGCGGAGACGCTCACAGGCCGACCTTGCGCTTGAGCGCCGGCGTGAGGTCGATCATGGCCGGCGTGTTCGCCGCGATCGCATTGCGCAGCAGCACCAGGCAACCGCACTCCTGCGGGAGCTCCTCGAGCGCTTGCGGCAGAGCTCTGGCGAAGGCCTCGGCGCCCGCCATCGCCTTGTCCTTGTCGATTTCGCTCGCACCGGCCTTGGTCACCAGGTCGGTGAACTCCTTCTCCTTCAGGCGATAGACTTCCGTCACATCGATCACGCCGATCCGGTCGGCAGGTGAACGGACGGTGTGGTGATAGGCGGCAATGCCGACCGCAACGACGAAGAGCGATACCAATGCGTTGAGCACGAACAGCTTCATGACGGCTTACCCGAGCGCTCGCGCAACACCTCGTCGATCGCCTGGTCGATCGACATGCCGCGGGCGCGCCGCTGGTCGATCGCCTGGTTGTCCTCGTGCCGGTTGGAAAACAGCAGCAGCGTGTGCGGGTCGAGAATGAGCCGACCGATGCCCTCACCCATCGGTGAGTAGATGTAAAGCTCGGAAAAGACGCCCGGCTCGGTGCGAAGCGAACGTGAGCAGGCGCTTCTTCGCATCATCCATCACGATCCGCCCGCTGCGGCCGAGCAGCTCGATCGATTCCTTCTTCTGCCGCATCAGGAAAACCCAATCGGCGAACTGGAACGCCGTTTCCATCTGCTTGGACGAGTAATAGTCGTCGGCGCCCTGCGTCGCGGTGATCAGGCTGCCACCGTACTTGCGCGCCCGACGTGCCGCTTCTTCGACCACGCGCGCCTTCACCGGATCATCGGCGCCGATCTCGCCCAGTTGCTGCATCAGCTCGTCGATCATCAGAAGCTTTTTGCGATGGTCGCCGCGCTCGCGCGAGAGGTACATGTCCTGCGTGATCTGATAGAGCAGGATCATGTTCACCACGGCGTGCAAGTCAGGGCGCGCGCTTGAGCTCCTCGTTTTCGATCACCATGAAGTCGTTCGAGAAGTCGAAGTTCGCCCGACCTTCGAAGAAGCGCGCGTACTGACCATCCCGCGTGTAGGGCTCCAGCATGATGGCGAGATCCTTGATGCGGATGTCGTTGTGGATCTCGAGATCTTCGAGGGTGCCGGTCTTGAACAGATCGCGTAGCGCCGTGATCGTCATGTCCTTGCCGTACGCCCTCCACACCCGGAGAATGCCGGCGTTGATCGCCTTGTATTGCACTTCTTCGAGCGGCGCAGAGAGCGATGCCATTTTGGCGATGACCGGCGTCAACATCGCCATATCGCGGTCGATGTCGTCGACCACGGTGAAGGGGTTGACGTTGATGGGGAGTGCGGTCCAAACTCGACGAACTGGCCGTTCGCCTTGCGACATAGCTTCTCGAAGGAGCGCCCCAGGTCGAGGAGGCGCACCTGCGCGTTGGTGGCGCGATAGGACCAGGCGATCTCGTTCATCCACACCGATTTGCCGGACCCTGGCGTGCCGATGATCGCGCGCATTGAAGTTGCCCTGATCGTTGTCGTACAGATCAAGCGTCATCAATTGGCCACGGCGACCGGCAAGGATCAGCGTCGGGGTTGCCGTCCCACGCCACTCGCCAATGACCGGCGCTAAGTGGATGGCGTTGGCCACGGTCTTGCGCGAGACGCGGCGCATCCGCCGCATGTCGTTGTGCAGCTTCTCGGAAAGCGTCATCGGCAGGCAGGCCATGAGCGCCTGCCGGTGCATGTAGGTGTCGTTGTTGAGCTCGAAGCCGCGGCCGCGCCAGATCACTTTGGCGTTCTCTTCGGCGGTGGTGGCCTCGCTCGGCCGGGTGAAGATCGCGAGCTGGTGGTAAAGACTCACGATCTGGCCGCCCTGGTCGAGCGTGTCGGCCGCCGCCTTCCAATCCTCGAGCTTCTTCGGCACGTCAGGCATCACCTCCGCCATCTTGCTCTTGGCGTTCTGGGTGGCCCGGACATGATTGGCGGTGACGATGGTTCGCATGGCCGCGGGATCAAGAATCTGCACGCCCATGGTGATCAGGAAGGGGCAGGAATACTGCAGCGCTGGCTGCATCAGATCGCCGATGAGGCCGTTCATCTGCCACAGCGCAAACTGCTCGGGGAAGGACTTGATCGAGTAGAAGCGTGCCTCCACGGCCTCGTCTCGGCCCGGCTTGGTGAACACGAGCCCCAGCGGTCTTGCCTCCTGCAACGTGTCGAAGTCGATGATCTGATCGCGGATTTCGCGACCATCGTCATAGTGCAGGGGGTCAACCGCGGAGCCTCGATGCGATGCGGGTTGCAGAACAGCGCACACCAGTTGATGAGGTCGTCTGCGGTACAGACCCGGTTCGGAAAGCGAGGCCGCGCGCAGCGTGGTCGCGATGCTTTCGCGCAGCAGCAGCAGGTTTTCGCGCATCGTCATGTTGTCGATGCTGCCCGCGACGCACACGCTCAAGCTCAACTTGAAGTCGCGCACCGTGTAGTGGTAGCCCTTGGTGAGCGAGCTGTGTGCACCTTGCAGAAGATGGGCCACACGCCTGCGGGCAAGGGTGCGGTACAGGTTGGTGTTGCGAGCCGGACGCCCGTAGTGCTTGGCTTTTTCGCCTTGGTCTTCGTCTTCCACGCGCAGGTTGCCGTACTGCGACGAGCAATCGAGCACATGAGGCGAGCCGAACAGCATCCATTGGATGCCGGCGCCCGGCGGGCAAGTCGCGTACAGGGACACGAGGATCTCCGCCATGCGCTCGTCGGCGCCGGACTGCGGTATCGACTTCGAGCATGAAGCCGAGCGTTTCCCGGTTCACGAAGAGGCGCTCTTCCGGGATATACGCCGAGTAGGGTAACCACGAAGCGAACTGGTCCTCCGGACCTTCTTCTTCGCCACCCGGGATCGGCAATACCTTCTTGAGAAAGCCGCCTAAGGAGTCGCCTTGTTTCGTGCTGCCGCTGCCGCCGAAGAACGAATGCAGCGTCGTCGAGAGGCTACTTGGCATCGTTGGCTCCGTTTGCGTTGGCGGCCGATGGCCCGAAGCCCTCGCGCTGCCTGCAGGCGTTGCTCAAGGCCGCTCGCCGCGGGAACGCGCGCGTCTACCTGGGCGCTCTCCCGCTCAACATCGCTGTAGGGTGCGAGTGCCGTGCGCGGTGCCTTGATCGGGGCATAGGCGTCGCGAATCTGCCGCTGGGTGTGATCGACGAGCCAGCGGCCGTTATCGACAGGCACATAGACGTAGAGCTGGTCCATGAGATCGCCGTCGGCATCCTCCCAAGGCTTCACCCAAAGGCGCAGCACACGGGCCGGCGAACGCAGCGGCATGGAGGTATAGGCTGCTGGAGGAAGCGCCACCCCAGAGCCCGTCGCGGAAGTGGCCGAACGCCGGCGTCACGTAGATGGCCGATGCAACACTTCGCTTCCCGGCGAGCGCCTCCATTCGGGTCGGGGCCGCTTCCTGGGGCGTGGCGCGGCCGCCTTGGCGCTGGCTCGGGAGGTTGTTCTCGACCGAGTTGTAATAGGTCCCGGAGACGGAATCGCACTTGACGCCTTCGGGCGCTTTGCAGCTGTATTCGGACGTACCGCCGACACCGGCCATGCTGGCACAGCCAGACACGACGGCACACGCGATCACCACCGCTACGAAACTTGAATGGGTTGGAATGCGATTCATGGCTGCTCCTTGTTGACGCTCGTGCGAGAAGCTACTTCGCGCGTCTGCAGCGTGAGCCACGCGTCCAACGCTTCGGCGCTTCGCGCGCCTTCGCTGACCCGGCCATCGCTCGCGATCAGCATCGGTGTGCCCCGCAGGCCGAGCTGCAGAGGCGAGTTTCAGGTTGCGATCAAGAACTGTCGTGTCATTCGCGCGATCGGGCACGGCGTCTGCCCAGAGAGCCTCGGCGGTCGGGCGCGATTCAGGACCAAGCCAGGGCAGCAGGAAGGTGTAGACCGTCACGTTGTCGAGCTTGGCGAGCTCTTCGTCCAGCGCCTTGCAGTACGGACACCGGGGATCGCTGAACACAGCCAAGCAGACGCGAGCCGTCGCCTTTGACCACCTTCACGGCATCCTGCAGTGGTAGCGTGGCGAAGTTCACCTGTCGCGCCTCGCCGAGGGTCTCATCGCTCTGGGCGAGCTTGGCGGCCGTGAGATCCTGCTGGGTACGCATGTCGAAGAGGTGCCCGAACAGGAAGTGCCGGCCATCGCCACCGACGTAGGCGACGTTTTGCCCCATCACGACTTCGTACACGCCGTCGATGGGCGTACCGGTGACGCTGGTGAACCTGGTCGCCGGATACAGCCCTTTGAGCTTCTGCAACAGCGCGGTTGCGCCGGGATCGGGCGGCCCGCCAAGCGCGAGCGTAGAAGCGATCGCCAGCGCGATTCCCACGAGTGCATTAGTCTTCGTCTTCATCGCGTGCGGTCCTTTGCAAACGCCCTTGTTGGGTGGTTCTCTTGGCCGAGGGAACGGCTGTGGCGCCGACGTTGAGCGGAGCGTCGATCACCACGCCTTTGGTGAGTACGACGTCGACCATGCGGCCCGCGTCGATTTCAATCACGGGAAGACCTTCTCGGCGAGCGAGATGTAGTAGTTGGCGAGTCGGTTCATCGCGCTACCTACACCGGTACCCAGACCCGACTGGATGGCTTTGCTCGGATCGGTGGTGGAAATCGTGCCGAAGGTCGAGGTGGTGGTTGTGGTGTAGTACTGCGAGAACGCCGTACCAATCCCGCTCACGACGCCGGCCAGCAGCGCATTCGCCAGCAATTGGCCTTGCTTGGTGACGAGCCGCCCGCGCATGCCAACTTTGCCGTCCTCCCCGAAAATCGAACCCTGAATCGCGATCTCCAGGGTCGAGCCGTCGTGGCGGACGCAAGACAAGTTCTCGGTGCGGATGTAGGCGCGTTCGCTGCTGATGTCGCCATACCCGGCGCCGATCACGAAGCACTCACGCACCTGACCGCGGTAGCGGTTCGGCAGCACGGCACTGTCGACCAGTCGCAATAACACCGGATGCGGATTGGTCTGTGACTGCCCGCCGGTTGGCGCGTCGAGGCCGCCGAGAAGCACCGCGCGGGTAAAGCTCACCGGCAAGTAGTTGTCGACGCTCTTGCCCTTGGCGGCATCGTCGGACGTCGGCACCGGCCCACCAGCCGCATTGGGCGCGCCTGCTGCCGGTTTGGAAGTCTCGTTCAGCGTCACGCGCACGAGCCCGATCGGCGGCGCTTCGTACAGCGTCGACGGCGCCCCCGGCGGTATGCCCGCAAGTTGCGGGTTTTGCCGCGCGGGAGGCGGGGTGGCGGCAAGTTGGTGCTCGATGACGACGCGGCAAGCGCTCCGTTCGGCGGGTACGCCGGGCTCGTGCCTGCAGGGGCTCCAGCGGGCTGCGGCGCTCTGGCGAGATCCTGCTTCAGCGCGTCGAACCGGTTGAGAATTTCCTGATTGAATCGCTCCTGGTTGGCAATTTGACTGCGCGCTTGATCGCGGTCCTGCTTCAATTGCGCGACATCCTTCCCGGCTTCGCCGATCCACTTCTCTCGCGGGTCGAGTTGCGCGCCGGGCGCCATCACGCCGACATTGGTGACCTTGCGTTGCCCAGGTGCCGCGCTCGCCTGTGCTCCGGGCTGTTTCGGCGCGTCGGTAATGGAGAACACCGCCCACAACACCCCGAACAGCAGAAAGGCAATGCCACCCAGGGTGAGGAACTGGCGTTGCTTGGGCGTCAGCTTGTCGAGCAAATGCTTGTCTTGATCGGCCATGATCAGTTCCTCTGGCGCAGCACAAACACGTTGGTGCTCTCACCTGGCCGCAGGTTGTGGCTCTCGATCGAGACGCCGACGTACGTCGCCTTGCTCGCGATCGAACTCCTGCTCGGCGAGCACCATCGGCTCGTTGCTGATATTGGTGAGAAGGTATTTCTCGCCGATCAGGCTTCGGCTTTCGTAGAGGCGCAGCATCGTGAAGCGAGACTCGGTCCAGAGCTGCACCGGACGGTTGACTTCCTCCACCCGCACATCGGCGCTCACGCGGTCGCTCGCCATCGCGGTAAGCATCTGCTTGAGCGCGCGGACATGGCTCGGAGATGGTCCGCCGGAGCGCTCGAGATGGGTGGCCGCCTGCTGCAACCCACGATCTTTGAGGACGATCGTGTCGGCCGGCATGTCCACGCGCTTGAGAATGAGCGTGTAGGTCGACTTGGCTGTGGAGATGAAGAGGTTGATGGGTTTGGCCCCGGCAGAGACCGGCTTGACATAGATTTCGCCCTTGTCCTTGTCGCACTCGAGAACGATCTCTCCCGCCGGATTGATCGCCGCGAGGGACTGTCCCGTGTCTCGATTGACGGCAGCCACACCGCCGCAATTGCTCGAATAGATGTTGCCAAACACCTCGGTGATGTTGGCACCATCGACTTTGATGCGGGTGGCTTCCTTCAAGGCGATGGAGGCCTCGACGGAGACACCGTCGCGCGCGTCGATCGTTTGCAGCGCGAGCGCGGGTGTGGCGCTAGTCAGCAGCGCCGACGCCAGCAGTGGCTGCAGAAACCTTGGTCGCCAGATTCGCCATTGCCAATCTCCTTGAAATTCCTGATCTGCACGCGATTGCCTTTGAACTCGAATTCGGCAACGTATTCCTTGTCGATGTCGGAGGTGCGCGCTCCGTTGATGAAGGTCGCGAGCCGTCCCTTGAGCGTGACATTCATCGCCTCTTCGTTCGGCAAGAGTTGCGCGACGGAGAACTGGGTGGTCGCATTGAGGCGGCGCAATCGATCGGCTTCGAGATCCTGGCGCGTTTGCAGTACGCCATAGACATCGGGCGAGACGTACTGCAGTAGCATCGTTTTCTTCCAGTCGATCGACTGCGGCGATACATCGAGCGTGAGATAGGCGATGAAGCTCCCCATCTGCTCAAGATAAGAGCTGCTCACCCGGTCTTTGCTCACCCAGAACGTCTTGTCGATGGAAGGTGGCGTGACGATGACGCGATCACGTCCGACCATGTTGAACATCAGGACCAGAGAAGAGAGCAGACAGGCGCCCATGAGCGCGAGGGCCGCGCCCTGTAAGCGCACCGTCGACCTCATTTGCTTGAGGTCCTGCATAAGCGTGTTAGGGTTCATCCGACCATTCTCCGAACGTGTGACGGGGAGTCGCTTTCATCCGGGTAAAGAATTCGGGCAGATGCCAGTAGGTCCAATGCCAGGCAAATGCAGGGTGCTTGTCGGCCCTGATCTTGGAGACCATCCGGCTCAGGAGCGCCCCGACGATCGCCCCGCCGATCATGCCTTTCATGCCCTGATTGGCCATGAACCCGAGGAAGAAGCAGAACAGGAACGGCAGCGCGACGTCGAGGTCCCACCAGCCGATCTTCCACTGATCGTCCAGTCGCCGCGGAATATAGGTTTTGGCTTCCATCGGCTTCTTCCTCGGGTTGGGTTACGGGCTGATCGCCTTACACCATCGGCAGCACTGCGCCCATGATGGCGCCGGCGATGACCAGGCCAACGGCCGCGAAGATCGCCAAGCCCAGGTAGAACAGCACCGGGCCAAAGTTGCGCAGGCCCGCGAGGCTCACCAGCGCCACAACGAAACCGATAAACCCGATGAGGGCCTTGACGCCAGGGCGCCAACGTCGCCAATTGGGTTAGCGCGGCGGTGAGCGGACCGGAGATACCGGCGAAGGCGACCAGGTCGAGCGCGTAGCTGGTGGCCGCCGTCAACGAAAGCACCACGCCGCAGATGAGCGCCGTCATCAGCCACAGCGCTTTCTTCGGTACCGCAAAAACAACTGGAGTTGCTTGCAAGGTGTGCATCGATCTCTCCATCAATAGAGTTGAACGGGGATTAGAGGCGGCGCTTCATCTCTTCCACCGCCCTCTTCACGATGTGCGCAGGCGAGGCTTCGTCTAACGTCAGCAGCACGCTGGCATCGCCGAGGTAGCGAAGGTCGAGATGCGGATCAATCGTGGATGCCTGGATGCTTTGCAGGCGCAGAAACGTCTCGTCCCGAACGAGAATGGCTCTCCAGCCGGGCAGTCGCGTCTTGCGTTCCTTCGTGGATGCAGGGGATGCGAGGGATGCGGGTGCGTCAAAGCCGGGCATTGCGGTTACTCCCAAGCGTCAGTTGCGTGCGCTGCTTGAATTCGATCTCCACGCGACGATTCGCCGCGCGCCCTTCTGCGGTGTCGTTCGCGGCGACGTAGCAGCAGGCGCCCTTGAAGCTCACACGAATGAGGGTCTGCTCGGGAAGCTGCTTTTGGTGGAGATAGTCACGCACGGCCAGGGCGCGGTTTTGGGCGAGCACGTCGTTAAGCTGAAGCGCTACCCAATTCGTCCGTGCGGCCACGGATTTCGATCGTCTCGGCGGCCCTTGCCTCGGGCGCAACGGCATCGAGCGTCTTACGCGCGGCAGGGGTGAGCATTGCCGCGCCGGACGCAAAGGTAATCATCACGGTCTTGGGGCTAGGCTCGACAGGCGGTTTGCTCGCTTCAGCTTGGATCAACGTCGCTGGGGGCTTGAGTGAGGGTGCGGCGATCGTGGGTAGATCGGCCGGCATTACAACGGCGTCCGTGTTCGATCTCTGTGTGGCGCTCGCGAGGGTTTTGTTGGTCGGCTTGGGACAAGCGTCGCCGACACAGACCTGGAAGGGCGCGCTGTTGCCATACTGAAGCTGCGCGATCGCCAGACGGGCGAGCCTGGGGCGGTTGGGCAGTTGTGCGATGGGTTCCTTGGGGCGATCGACGCTAAGCGCAGCGCAGCCGGCGAGCAGCAATGGAGAGACTGCGATCGTCGCAACAGCGAGCCGCAGGAAACGATCCGCGCGACTCATGGCGCCACCCGCACGGCAAGGATCGGAACGTAAACGGTTTCGGCACGTGTAGCCCGCGCTGCGATGCGCGATGCGGTCGCCGGTTTGAGGGCAGTGGGTAGATGGCGGTAGACACGCCAGGCGTACTTGGCACGCGCAGCTCGACAGTCGCTTGCCTCGCAGTTGCGTGCAGGCGGCGTTGTAGGCGCCCACACCCTCCCAGCTCACGCCATGCCGCGAGAACTCATCCGCGAGAAGCCATGCACCCACATGGATGTTGGTGCATGGATCGTAGAGATCCGCTTCCTTGATGCCGTGTCGAGCGAGCCTCGAGAGGTGAGAACTGTTGATTTGCATGAGGCCAATGTCGTAACGTGCCGGTGCTCTTGCGATGCGAGTTGTTGACGGCAGCCGGATTGAGGCTCGATTCGACCCGGGCCATCGCATAGAGGAGCTGCGGCGACACGCCGTAGCGCTCACCCGCTTCCTCCCAGCACGCAGAAGCAAGACTGGGTGCGAGACACAGCGCAAAGATGGCAGTTGCTGCAATACGTCGCATGGCTCACCACAAGCACGAACTTGAAGACTCACCGCGACCGAGACATTCGGACGCCGACGAGGGAAGGCCGCTACTGCGGTCAAGGTCGGTCTGGGTAAGCCCTGGCGACGAGGTTCGCCTAAGGCGGGGTGTACTACTGGGTATGTCGCACCGTGCGAGAGCGTGACGCTAACGCACGGCATCAACCGGCGGCGCGCAAAGGCTCCTTTCTGCCGGCGCGCTCAGCGGTATTCTTACGAGCCTGATCGAAGATGCGCCGCTGGGCATCGCCGGCGAGCCTAACGAGTGCGACGCAAGTCGTCGTAAACTGGTCTAGCTGAAACTGCGGATAGGGATGCTTGTTCGCTCGCGAGCGCTGCAGGTCCAAGAGCAGGTTGTACTGCGCCTTCCACATCGCTTCACGGCGGCGGGTCGTATCGGGATTGCGCAACACCAGCTCAGAGCGAAGGTAGTCGAAGATCAGTTCAGCCGCATTGTCGTCGCGGAACACGAGCGAGACACACGCGCTGATCAGGTCCGGGAAGCGAAACTTCGGAGACGTGTTGTCGGCGCTATCGTAGAGGGAACGCAGAAAATCGTACTCGTCAGTCCAGACGTAGGTATCGATGGTGTCCTCTAGGCGCTTCGCCTCGACTGGACGCGCCAGCGCAAATTCTCTTGATGCCGTCGTCGTGGAATACATGACTGCTTCGTTACCTTCCGTTGGCCGCGCGGTTCCAGTGAACACCGAGCAAAGTGAAGTTGAGACTGGAGGTGAGCGTAGCGTGCGGTCGCGAAAAAAGCGCCCCATAATTCGCTTGTTTTGGGCGGGCTTTCGGCATCAGCCACCGACGGCGTGGTGGGGTGACTCGAGCCAGTCCGATCGTGCGCGGCGCCCGGCCTTGGGACATGTCATAGAGAAACTGGTACGGGAACGATGACGCCTGCAGTTCTCGGCGAGATTGTCCACGCCGACAGCCGCGGATTTCCGTGAGCAACCATGAAGGTGGACTCGGTCATCGCCAGGAAAGGCGCACGATGCTGAGAGAAAATTCGTTGACTCTTTACATTCGCGGTAGTTTGGGATGTTCCGAGGGCGTTCAGTTTTGCTCGGTGCGCATCCACGGAGTCCAGCGTCCCATCAGTCTTTGGAACGTAGTATCCGAAGCGCCGAACCTCCTCCAGGATTCATGGAGGTACGGTTCTGATTGGCCGGCTGCATGAACGCCGGTTCTTCCTTCAAGAGGCTATAGTCGAGGCTGAATGCCAAGCCGTCGGCGTGTCGCGGGGTGTAGTTTCGCCGGATCGAATTCGCGTTCGGCCGGCGCTTGTCGAACTAGCCAGCTTTGCGCGAAATAGACGCCATCCATCCGCTCGACGCCAGACAGCGTGAATGCAACCGGCGACATGCTGACCAGCTCCACGCTCTCCAGTGGCGGCAATAGGTCATCGTTGGCATCGTTCAAAACCATCAGGCGGGCCACGCGCACTGCGCGGTTGCGGGTCGAATCGTTGCGATGCTCAACGCGCAGATCGCCGCAAATGGGCGGAGTGCGTGTCAGCTCGTCGCGACCACGCGGGCGTCCTCTTCCGAACATGACCACAACCGACAGGCGCATGGCATAACCGTATGAATATACGGTATCCTAGCACTTCCGTGTCGATTTCGCGGCGCGCAGCTACACCAGTGCTGGGCGCCAAGTCCGACGACAGGTGTTCCTGCCGTAAGCCGCCTTTCCGGGCGTGCAATCACGCCCGATGACCATGTTCTCTCACGACGGAGCGCGAGAGCGACATCTCTACGGTTTGGTACAGTGCGCAGAGTTCACAACGCCAAGGAAGCGCATGCCGAATATCGGAACTGTGCTACGCGAAGAAATAACGAGGCTATCCCGAAAGGAAAGTCGGGGCCAGATCGATCAGACCAAGAAGGCGACTGCGCAGCACCGCCGCGACATCGCGTTGCTGAAGCGCCAGGTCGCGCAGCTCGAACGTCAGGTCGCAATGCTGTCGCCGCAAAGTTCTCGTTGGCACGGCAGCACCGCCGTCGAAGCCGTCCGCCAGGCCCGTGCGATTCGCAGCTAAAGGTTTGCGATCACAGCGCAACCGACTGGGGCTTTCCCAAACCGACCTCGGCAAGCTACTGGGGGTCAGCGCCCAGTCGATCTATAACTGGGAGCGCGGGCAAGCGCGCCCCCGCGACGAACAGATGCCGAAAATCGCGGCGCTCCGCAGAGATCGGCGAAGCGGGAGGCCGGCGAGCGATTGAAACAACTGGTCGCATCGAAGGGTAAGCCTCAGCGCAAAGCATGACCACTCAACGCGACCTAAGCGAGCGCAGCCAGCGGGATAAACTTGCTCGGCTCTTACAGCTTTGGGTTCGCTCTACGATGATTGCTGACTCGTCCGATAGCGTGGTGTCAGATCCCACGCAAAGCCTCAATCGTTGGGTGGTACCAGTTGACGAAGATGCCTGACTCGAACGCCCGCAGCCCGCCTCGCGGCAAGAGCTTGGCTTTCCAACGGCAGCTAACAGCGCGACCATGGGAACCGCGGCTGTCGGCCATCAGCCGTCGGCTGGTCACGGGCAGCTTCCGGGTAGCTCACCAGCCAGGCTCGCGCCGTCGGCGACCAGGATCCTAGTCACCTGAAGGTAGGCAACCGGAAGTAGGCGGCACTCCTGAGCGATTGAGATGCGCCGCGCTTGAGACCGTCCAGGTCACAGCCTCGGGAACCTCACGTGCAAGCCATCGGTAATAGCTTCAGCGGGCGCCCGATGCTGCCGCCCGGTGCATCACGAACGCCACCGCCCGGAACAGCGGCGGCTTCATCGCGCACACCGAGGCCAGCACTGGCGCTGAGCTGCCGCGGTTCATCAGGACGGGTTCGACGCCTTCCTCGAGTGCGGCATCCTCGTGCACGGTTTCGTCCGACAGCGCCGGCTGGGGCAGCCGCAGCCGCGGTAGAGCCCCGCGCGCCCCAGGCGGTGCCGCATCACGCGGGTTGAGCAATTCCTGCCTTCAGACGCACGCCGCAACAGGCCCGCCACCGGACGCTAGCGGCACGGATCAGCTCAGACACGGAGCCGTGGCGATGGTGCGCGTCGTGCCGACACGACGCCCTCGACATCAGGGTTAACCACGATGCGGACGCGGCGCTATGGGCTCTGGGAACGGCCCGGGAACTCTTGGCGCTGGGCGGTGCAAGGCACATCAACGCTCGCTGAGCGGTCTTGGCCCGCCTCAGGTCCACTGGAGGGCGGCTAAATTGCCAAGCAACTGGCATCCCCTACCGCCATCCCCGATAGGCGTTCATCTCAATGGGTGTTTGACGTTACGGAAAGCGGAGCTTCGCTTGTACCAGACCGAAAGCAGCACGGAAATCATCAATCGGAAAACGGCCGAGATTGCACTTTGATACGGCACGGGACGCCAGCGCGGCTGCCCTCGGCGCATTGGTAGGCGTAGCACTTGGTGGGTTGCCCGGGGCGATAGCAGGCGCAGCCTGTATCACCGGTCGTGACCGGTGCAATGAGATTGGCGATGGATGTCCTAGCAAGAAGGAGGCAGCGATGCTGAGGCAATCACCTTGAGGGAGCGCTACGAGTGCATGCACTGACGCCAGTGCAGACACGCAGACCCTCATGGATGACCCGCGAAAGTCCGATGACTTCGTATCGCTTCTCAGTCAAGCAGTCGCCTCAGATCCAAGTACGGACGCCGTCCTAAGTGCGGCGCTGGGCGAAGGATCGCCGTGTCCAAAGACGAGATTCATAGAGAACGCGTCTTAATTGTTGCAGATGCAATGCGCGGACTCCGGTCGACACATCTACGAGTCCTGCGCGCCATTTTCCAGTCCAGGGCGTGCAGTCAGCTACTGACGGCGGTGCCGTAGATATTCAGAAGTGGAGCTTCAGTCGTCCGCGGACTGGAGACTCCGGGGAATGATCAAGGATTCAGGGGAAACGTCCAGTTGAATGGCAGATCAGGGAGCTCCTGACGCCACGCAATAGTGGCGTATGACCGTCTAAGCAAATGGAGTCTTTGCCGTGAGCCACTACCTAAACAACACTGGCGCCTCACTGATGAGTCAGGCGACGATCAATGCAATCACGAGTCACTTAGCTCGGGAGAGCCAAATTGGCGGCGCAAGCGGCTGCAGAGCGCGAGTCTGAGATTGCCAATTTCTATGAAGTGGCCGCGAAGCTAGTTGCGGCGCCTTCGGCTTCCTGCATCGCATTTATGGACAGCGCTAGTCGAGCCTGGGATGTGGCGCTTTATGGTTTCGCCTATCAATAAGGGTGATGAAAATCATAACGCTGTCAACGAATTCCAGAACGGAATCTGGTTTCCCTCTTTCACTTCGCTTCCAAGACCGGCGCAAGGGTTAATGTTGTACGCTTTCCGACCCCTCGGGGCAATTCGACATGTCGGAGCTTCGAGATTCACTAAGTGCCGGTGCGCGCTTGATTGCCATCAGCTTCATGCGCCGCAGCTCACGGATCTATCGTGAATCCCGTTGAGGAGATCAGCAGGCTAGCAGCTGAGCACGGCGCTCTCTACTTGGTTGATGGATGTCAAGCCGCCGGCCAAATGGACATCACGATGTCGAAGATCGGGTGTCATGCTTACACAGCTACTGGTCGCAAGTGGCTTCGCGGACCAAGAGGGACCGGCTTCCTCTACGTTAAAGAGGACTCATCGATCTCTCCACTCTATGTGGACCCTCGCATCAGCAGATCTAGCGTTCTCCGAGAACGGAACTCCTGTCGGTGTCACGATAAGAGACGACGCGCGACGCTTCGGAGTATAGGAGAGATCTGTTGCCTCAGTAATTGGATTGGAAGGTCGCCCTTGGTAAGATATTGGCGCTGGACAAAGACACGGCCCCACGCCGAATGCGTGCTCATCCTCAATTCGGCAATGCATAACGGAACGTGCCGACCTTCAACTGTTGGGTGAAGTAAGGTTCGGATTCTTCAATTGTCGGCTTTTATCTGCTTGACCCAACCAAAGAGGAATCACTTCGGCAAGCCTTCGAAACAGCTGGAGTTCAAGCATCAACCATGGGCGACTGGGACTGCCCACTGCATTTCCAAAGAACGGTGCAAAAAGCATCTTTAGGCTATCGCCTCACTACTATCTGAAGAGCGAAACCATTGACTTGGCGATCAAGACAATTCAACAGTTCTGATGATGAGCAGAAAAATTCAGGCAAGTCGGAACGGCTATTCACCGTGCTACATATCCGACCTCCAAGGATCGCACAGCAGGAGAGAAAGTCACCATCACAGGCCAATACATCGCCCGACGTGACCACAAGGATCGAGTTGTGCTTACGATTCGCGATATTACCGGAATCACTTTCGCCAAGACTGTCACCGGATCGGAATTGTGCAAACTAGTTGGCGTAGAGAAGTACTCTAGACTACACGGATATGACGCTGTAGGGCCGAGCAGAAGCGGCGTTCAGAATGTTATCCCTCAAGTTGATATTATCGAGAACTTGGGTAGCCTAAAGATACCGCTCCGGGACTTGGGCGCTGAGATGAAAGAGTACGCATCTCGAATGTTCATCAGCAGAATTTCAAATACCTGCTTTAGCTGGTATTGAAGATCAAAGGATTCGACGAGTTTGAATCAAAGTAATATCGTCGGAGTGGATTGATGGAGGTCTTGAGCCACTCCAAGTTGTCTACCCTGGCTTCGGCAATCCCGCGACGCTTGTGACGTCGCCCAACGCACAGGTCATGGACTTCCTTAACGCGACTGGGTGAGTAAAAAGCGTTCACAGTCGCGCTTTCGTTCACGAGCACTTTCAGCATCCAGCAACTCTGCTGAAACACCAGTCTAATTTGTGGCGAAAGCCACGGACCATCACTCACTGACCGTACGCTTTCACTTTTCGTTATGTCTACGAGTTTTGGAATAGACTCGGGGTTCCTCGAACTGATCCAGTTGCGGAAGAACTCTTGGACGCTGCGTGGCCAGACAAACCGAAAATTGAATTCCGACGGATCATGTACGCTTACGCTTTGCAGTATGGGAAAAATATTGGTACGGCCGGAACAAGCTGGCGAACATGCTTCAACGAGAATGTGATTCACGTAATCGGCAAGTCGGGAATTATTCTGATTGACGGCGCGATTGAGCGGATCGGACAGCGATCTGTGGCGACACTTGCAATATATCCAGCACGCTTTCTCTCATTTATCGATTCCCCATGCCGCGGCGACAGCTTAGTAATCTAAGTCAGTATAAGAGCTGGCACGCATGACACAGCCAGCAAGCATTCACGGCAGGCGTTTGGCCATTTGGTGCCTGGACAAAACTCGAACGCCGTGAAGCAAAGCTCCAGGTTTGGCCAGCCTGCGGCGGCAGCGTGTTGTTCGATTCGACCCTCATGCCTGTGCCACTTTACGCGCCGACAGTGCTAGCCATCATCTGCGTAGAGCCAGATCCTGACCTTCCAGCGGACGACTGGATCGCAGGTTCACTGGCTAGCTTCATTCGAATCGAGTTTTCCGGAGGAGAAGGTCAAGCTTCCAGACCCCGAACTTCTCCCCGCCAAACATTAGCGAGATCGAAGTTTCGGATGCGATTCTGGATGCCTTGATGAGACAGGTGGATGCAGAGATCGAAGATATCAATAATGAGTTTTCGCGAGGGCAGATGCATCGAGCCCCAGGACGTCTGGCAAAGACAGATATAGGCTTAATCTGTCATCGAAAATTGGGTCTAGAGCGAACCTGAATAACGTCAGCGAATCCGAGTTCATTAGTATCACCGCGCCTACAATCAGTGCTCAGGAAAGACTCCTCTTTGTACTGCTCGGCACCCGTTCAGGACCAGAATCGATTTCGAGTTCAAGATTGAGGCGGACCAACCTGACATTGGCGAGGATCTCCTTCCTCCACTTTACGCCTTTTTCAGAACGACGCAGGCGATATATCAGATACATCCGTATGGTGCAGATGTACTTGTTTTGACAGACGGGGAGCTCTATCAGGAGGTCTTTGGGTATCTAGCGTGAGTGTGACACGCTACGCCGAGAGGAGCTTAAAGCATATCGCTCTTATCTCAACCTTCGGGGGCCGTATCATTTATTCCCTAAGTAGCTTGGTTGATCGAGCATCAGTTACGTTTACGCCTTGATGGAAGGACTCGTAGGCGCCAAGGCGGTTCGCCACTATATTCGTGGAAGAATACTAGAACTCGTTGGTGCTGAAGGAGCTTTGCAAGAAATAGTCGATGTCCTGGTTTCTGGAATGAAGTGGAATCACGAGTCACGCGAACTTCTGAAAGATTTGTCCCCAAGACGCTTGGACCGTGCTTACAGCGCCTAGAGAAAAGGTTGACCCGGCCCTTCTAGGTCGGTGGACGGGCTACATCAGAACGCGTTAGCATCGGCCATTGACTATGCCGCGGCCAACCTGATGTTGCGTTGGCTCGATCCTAGTCCGATTGTATTTTCGGATGCTGTTAGGTGCACTATTCATGCAAAGCCGGGGCAAATATGTCTAGCAAGAGCAAACGCAGCGTTTCCGCTGGAACGGGTCGCGTGGACCTCAGACTGGCCAACCTCAATTGATGATTTTGAAGTTCGACCTTGGCACACGCTTGGGTGGCGCGGACCCATACGCAAGGTAGATCGGAACAATTGGCCTGCCTTACTTCTATACGAGAGCGACAGAGGGCTCAAGTATCGTTGCGGCAAAGAATGTCTTGCCGGATGGCGGTTGGACACTCGGTGACATCCAAGGACGTCCCTAACTCCTGGCGATGGCGACGCTTTGGCGTCACTTGGCGTTGGCGACGACAACTTCGCATGGGAACAGCTGATGCGCCCTGAGGATTATTATCGCAAGATTCTCAAATTTCGGTTGGATACTACCAACGGTACGGATTCGGAATACATGGCATCTGGCTGAACGGCCATTTGATCGGTCAATGCGGATTGCAGGTACTGAATGAAACACGCGACCAAGTTGAATTGGTGATATTTCTTGGCAGAGCGCATGTTCGTAAAGGACTAGGACTGAGATTGACGAATCATATTCTCTCTAGATGCAGTGCTGCCGGCGTGAAGGCAGTCTACGGGTTGTTCGCCCAGAGAACAGGCCGCACTCGATCTACTCCCGGCGTGTCAATGCAGAAGCCCGATTAGAACTCAGGTTCACTTCGGCTATATCGCAGCGGTTTTCAGTATTCCGCCCAGCAAGGCGTGAAATGCCGACTTGCTACATTACAGTTTCGAGGAGGGTTCCAGAACTTTCGCAAGAAGACCTCCTTTCCGTCAGAGATATCATCGCTGAGGGCTTGACTTCGGGAGCAAGGCTGCTTGACAGAGACCACATTGTGCTCCGAGTTCAACGAGGTGTTCGAGCCCACATGCTTGGGACTAGAGCTGGAGGTATTCTGTGGGTTCTTTGTTTCGGCGATTCTTTTCACGAAGATAGACGAGCCCAGTTGCCATAGCTTCTCGCGTCAAGGATCTCATTGCCGTCGATTGTGCAACCTGGATAAACATGATGGTTGTGGATATTCACGAGTGAATGTCCAAGAGCGATCGTTCTTTTCTGACAAGGCAAGTCAGGCGGCTCCAAAGCCAGGCACCTAGTTGGGTTGGTTGACGACTACAATGGAATGTCATGCACTCGAATAGTTCATTTTGGCAAATCCTCAGCAATACCAGCAAGGGCTGACATGATTTGCGCCAAGTCGCAAAGAGGTTGGACAAATATACCGGCCCCTGATTAATCAAGATGGTTGACGCTGGCCGCGCAGAATAGTTGATACCGGGCGGGATCTTGTACCGCTTTAATTGACACATAGTTGCAGGCCTGCTGCCGCTCGAAAGCGACCGGAGGGAGGTAGCGTAGCGCCGAATGTAAGCGCTGCTGGTTGTAGAACGCAATGTAGCTGCGAATCGCCTGGCGCAACTGGTCGTCGTTGTCGAATCGCCTGCCGTGGAGCTCCTCCGCCTTCATCGAGTGGAAGAACGACTCCATGTGCGCGTTGTCGTTCATCTTGCCCGGTCGGTTCATGCTCTGGATGATGCCCAGCCGCGCGAGCTGGTTGCGGTACTCGAAGGCGGCGTACTCGATGCCGCGGTCGCTGTGGAACATGAGCCCCGGCGGCAGGTTGCCGCTTGCGCACCGAATGGCGCAGCGCATCGCTGGTCAGCGCCGCGTCGCGGCGGGCGCTCAAACTCCAGCCGAGGATCCGGCGCGAGTGCCGGTCCATCACCACGGCGAGGTAACGCCACTGGCCGGCCACCTTGAGGTAGGTCACATCGCCGACCCACACTTGGTTCGGCGCTTGCGTCACTGCGCTCGCTGCTGATTGGGCACGCTGGCGAAGAACGCTCGCTGTCGAACCATCGAGCGATGGTAGCGCCGCGCACTGCGGCCTTGGAGTCGCGCGCCACGCATCAGACGGGCCACTCGACGCCGGCCAACTGACTACGCCTTCGCAGCCTCAGCTTGCCGCGCGACCCGCGGGCTGCCGTAGTAGCCACGGCTTTGCTGCGTGAACCTGGCGTATCCGCTCGGTGAGCCGCGCATCCTGGCTCATCGCGCGCACTTCAAGGTCCCGGGGAGGTCTGTCAAGACTGTTAAGATCCATTTCTGAGGCAATGCAGCGTATTTCCGATTTACATGATTGGATAGCCGTGATCAACAGAAGGAATTCAGATGTATCCGCGTGAAGCTCGGACAGCAATGGGGCAGCTTTCATTCGCGCTGCTCACCTGCAACCTCGGCTATGCACCCTATGTCTTCGAGGGCTACTTCGCCGAAGCGCTCTTGGAGCAGGATGAAAGAACGAAGCTTCAGGGAATATTTTTCAGGTCAATACACTTCTTGGCTTGGGCGGCCCTGGTTTCGCTCTAGAGCAAACAGCCCGGTGTCCGATCCGTTTATAGGCTACATGCACACATCTCCGCTTGTTCCAGAAGTCCTAGCGCGGCAAGCCTACGCCGAAGGCTTCTTGACCGAGCTTGGCTCGAAGTTCATGCAATATGTAATCTTAGGGGCCAGGACTTGACACATTTTCTTTCAGAAGTGGCAATCGGGGCTTCTGGTGTACGAAGTTGACCGGAGGTTTCGGACTTCAGATGAGTCGCGCTACCTCGCTTCGAGGTGCGCCAGGACACCCCTGTGTATGTTCCAATGAATCTCGGTGCCGGCGATCTCCCCAATCGGCTACTGAATGCGGGACTGAAACGCCATTTACCAACCCAAGTATCTTGCCTTGGACTGACGCCTATCTTACCGCAACCACCCTACAGGAAGCCCTCAGCTCCTGCGTGGCGTAATATTGCGAATCAAGCGTTGTCGTATTTGACTACACCCTGCACCAGAGGCTCTCAATGCCCAATGAGTTGCCCCTTTACGATTGAACTCGCAAGACGGCTTGAGGAGTTGGGTGACCCTTGCAATTAGAACTGGACACCGGGCATATGTAATGTACCCGCCAAGGCAGGATTCCGTGTGTTGGAGCATCTCCCCGCCAGTATTCAGGCAAAATATTTCGAAAGTCGAAGAGACGGGCTGTGTGGCGGCGAAGCATGTGTGTCCGCCGCGATTGCAGCATAAGGCTCCGCTCTTCTAAATCGCTTCGTACGCGGTTTGAGGGCCGCGCCTGTGCGGTTCCCGGTCCATGTCGTCGAGCACGAAGTCGGCGAGTATCCTCCTGGGGCTTGCCCGTTCGTGCGCGACACCGCAGGAATTTGCGTTGGCCTTTAAGCGACTGGCGGCTTTCGGCATCCCAATGGGGAAAGCGTAGGACGGCAGAGGGTCGATAGTGCCGGTTCGATTCCGCGGCCCAGGAGACGTTCGCTCAGCCTTCAAGAGGCTCGCTAAAATACGCGCGAGAAGCAGCTAGCCACGATGGTGATAGTTGGCGACGGCGAGACTGCCGAAGATACCGATGCTGGCGGGTACGAGTGCGAGCAGAAGCGGGTGTACGGTGACGGGCAGGACAAAGGCAACGACCGTGCCGCAGACAATCAAGATCACGAGGCTCGCGTGCAGCGCGAACAGTTCCGGCTTGTGCTGCAGAAACTCCTTGCTCTTGACGATGCGGCGAATGAAGCCGTCCAGCAAAGCGGCGAGGACGAAGACGGAAAGATAGGGAAGCCACTCGACGAAGGCGGAAAAGCGGTAGGTCGCCAGCGCGAACAGCGCGCCGATCGACTTGAAATATTGGTTGTTGAAGAGGCGTGCGCTCATCTGCGACATCTGGGATGCGGCTCGCGGAGTCGACCTGGCTGCGCGACTCAGCAGGGGCGAGGGTGTCGGGGATGGGGCTTGCCTGCTTCGCGTCGGCGTGAAGCTCGAGCATGCGCGACAGGATACGCAGCGCATGCTCCTCACCCCAAAGGCCCTATTGCGCTCGTGCTCGACGCTCAACTGCGTGATGAAGCGCTCGGGTGGGTGCGCCGAGGGCAGGTACAGAACAAGGATCAGGAGCAGGATGAGAGAGACTGGTCGAGACGACGCGAATGATCATTTGCGCGCTCCTTGGTTGGCGCCGGCGCTCGCCCGCTGCGACCTAGTCGTGCTTGAGAATGGGAAAGCGCCCCTTGATGAGTCGGCCACCCGACACGGAAGCAAAATACTGAAGGTTCGGTAGCTTGCCGAGGATGTCAGAAGGAACGGTCTCTTCTAAGCTCTCGGTGACCTGCGCCGTGTGCACCGACGTGAAATCGCCGAGGTGGGCATCGGCCGCGGTGTTGAGCCCGAAGCGCATGGTGTGAATCGCGGTCTTGCCGAAGGTCTCGACGATGAAGTCTTGTGTTGGGCGGTCCTTGGAGCGCAGCGCAATCAAATTGTTGAGGTTGCCGAGCGCCATGCGCGCGGCCTCCTCGCTGCCGAGACGTCGCGCGAGGTCGGCGAGTGTTTGCATGGCGCAGGTGGTGTAGATGCCGCCTTCGGCACCCTTATTGAGGATCTCAATAAGGGGCTGGTTGATGACGTTCGAGATCTCATCCACGAAGAGCGCGATGCGCCGATCGCCCCCACGTTGTAGCGGATACCGGCAAGGGCCGCGAGATCGGCCAAGAAGATTGCGCCAATGGCCGAGGCAACGGCAGGGTCGGGCAACGAATCAAGCGATATGTAGAGCACGTGACCACCACGAACGCACTTCTCGAGGTTGATGATGGGACGCTCGTCATTCGCATCGAAGGCATCGGGCGATAGCGACCGGCCGAGATCGCCTGAAGTCAGCATCGACAGAATCGGCAATAGGTTGGCGGTAATCTTCTGATAGTGCTCACGGTTGTGGCGGAAGGTGCGGACCTGGGCGTCGATGACCTTGGTGTGCTGCGGCAGCGGCACGTGGTGTTCGTAGAAAGCGACGTACGCGAGGAGTTCGGGTGTTGAACGCTCGGACGGGCGCTTCAGGTCGCCGCGCTTGGCGTCCTGCAGCAGCTTCTTCATCTCGGGCAGCTCGCGCCAATCACTGGCGAGCGTCACGTCGAAGAAGCGCCGCAACGAGGCCTCCAGGACCGGCTCGATGCCGCCCTCGATGTAACGGGCAAGCTTCATCAGGTTAGGACGATCCTCCAGTTCCACCAAACCTTGGACGACGACGTTGACGGCGTCCCAGCCAAAGGCGGAGAAGGCGCCGGCCGTGTCGGGTGGCATGATGGATTGGATGCGGGACGCGAGCTCGGTGGGCTTTTGCCAGTTGAACATCGGATCGAGTCGCACGCCCCGCTCCGGGAACGCCGGATGGAACTCGAGGAAGGTGTCGGGCTCGCGAGCGTCCTCGCAGGCACCGACGACGGCACGCTTGAGACGCTTGGAGTTTTTGGGATCGAGGATGATGACGACGTCGCCGCGGTAGACGGCCTGGGAAATCAAGACCGAGAGTGCGACGCCCTTGCCGGACTGCGTGGTACCGGCAATGCACGTTCCGCCTTCGAAGTTCACCAGCGGGCGATAAAGGGAGCGCTCTTTCGCTTCGACGCCGTGGATATACGGGAGCCCAATCTCGTCGTCGGGCTGTGGATGGACCTCGTGGCCCAGGAATCGAAGCAGCCAGGGAGACACCACGAAGTCGCGAAAGTTGACTTTGGCGAGCTCGTAAAGCCTCTGGGAATGCACCGGCTGCCATTCAAAGCCGAAGCCGAGGAAGACTTGGCTTCGGATCGGCACAGAGCTTGCGCAGCGCGTTGGGTGTAATGAATGCCATGGCTCTGCCACAGAGCGACGCACGAACCGTCAATACGCCAAGCGCCTGTCCGCTGCGATGAAACGCCAGCATCACGCAAAGAAGCGCGAGTCCTGCGGTAAGCGGCCACGGCACGACGGAGCGCACCATGGCGAAAATGAAGAACACGGAAGCGAGTGTCCACGCGAGCCCGGCATAAGCCTCGTAGGCTCGACGCCAGGGCATCTCATACTTACGGAGCAGCATTGGCGCCTCCTTCGGTGGGAGCGTCTTGAAAATCCGCATGCTCGAATCCGGCGATGAAGCGCGGATGAATGACGATGCCGGTCTTGGCCTCGCCACCAAAGTTCCGCGTCACGGGCTTCGTCTTGGAAGAGGAGGAAGACACCAGCATCGAGGCGTCGGCGAGCGCGCGCATCGCCAACGCTGGCTCGATCGCTCTGCGCTCAAACTCTGCCAGCGGAATAAATAGGCCGGTCGGAGTCGAGCAGCATGCGACGTCTGCGCCATCACGGTTGAAGCTGTCGACGACGTCGCCGAGTGCCGCGCGCAAGGGAGCATCAAGCCGCAGCGGAGCGGTGAGCGAAAATGTGGGACGACGCGGACCAACGTCCGCGCCGGTGGGACCGGCAGGCGAAGACGATGCTACCGACAACTCAAGTTCGTCGCCGGCCACCGACTCGGGCCGTTGCTGCGCAGCAGGCACCGGAGTGGGGTGACGTTGCAGTGGAGTGTCGGGAGCGGCCGGCAAGGCGAGCGGTAGCTCAATGGTTTGACCGGAGCGGACGGACGAGGCCGCTGCCGAAGTTGGCGCGGCAGCGCGACCCAGGCCGAGGCTTGACCAGCACATACGGCAGCGGCTCCGGCGGACGATCCATCGCGGCGAGGAGAATGCTCGGCGACGCGAGCCGGACGGCCTCGATCGCTTTGTCGCAATGCGGCGGGAAGATATGCCAAGTCGTTTGTGTCCCACCGCTGGGCTCGACGACGCCGGCGTCAATGAATATCTCGAGGAGCGTCTCGGGCGCTTTAGGGATGCCCGGAAGCTGATCGGCTTCGAGGAGCTTGCGCACGTCATTGGCGGCGTTCGGCCAGACGATGTAGAGGCCGTCCTCGCCGTACCAGACGCGCGACTTTTCAGCATTCGGCATCCATAGGGCGTTCGATACGACCAGGCGGCGTAGAGCGTCAACGAGGTAGCGCTCGAGATGAGAACCAAGCCGCGGCTTGCCGTAGCGCTCAGCGCTCGATTGCAGATCGCGGTCGATGACCAAGGCCGCTGCACGCCGCACGAGGTCCTCGAGGATATTGTGCTCGCGATAGATCGGCATCCCGCTGACGCAAGCCATCATGTGTGGAACCACGACCGAGTTGCCCTGCGCGAGGTAATCCAGCGTCTCCGGGGCGATGATCTGCGGAAGCGCAAATACGCCGAGCGATCGGGTCTCCTGGGCATGCGGGATCCAGCGCAGAAAGAAACGCGACGCGCGCTGCGCATGCAACCAGTCGTTCAACGGGCCCAAGTAGGCGGGCCACTCGTTGCCCTTCGCGTCGATGACGATTACATGGCTCAAGGTGCGATGAAGCTCGCTGCAGAGTCCGGCGATGAACGTCGCATGCCGCCAGCGCGGTTCGAGTTGGCGGCGGTGACTGATGGTGGAGCGGCCAGAAAAGATCTGGCCGTCGGTGGCCTGCAACGCGTAGAACGCGATCTCCAAGCCCATGCGCAACAGTCCGCCCGGCAAGCTAAAGTGATTGTCGGGAGTGGCAGGAAGCAGATGCACGTATTCGGCGTAACGGCGAATCAGAGAGAAGAGATCGGTATTGAACGTGTTTCGATCGGAGCCATAGGAAAGTTTGATGCGACGAATCAGGTCGTCCTGGGCGGCAAGCACCTCGTCGATGGACCGCACCGGAATGCCCGGATCGACGGGCGGGTACGCGAACACGCCAGTGGCGTCAGCGGCGCTGCCCGTGTGGTCGGCGCGTGCGTTTTCGGTACCCGGAGCGCTTGATCGGCGACGCCCGCCGAGGAAGCTCTTAAGAGTGCGCATGATCGCAGGGCAAAGTAGCAGTCCATGCGATTCTCGGTGGGGCTAACTACACGCGTCCAGCCGGAATGGCCGGCTTTTCAGGGGGCTTTCGGCATCAGCACGGTTATTTTGGTTGGACCCCGTTGACACCGGATTGTGTGCGTGCGTAGAGTTCCAATCACGCAGCAGCTGGCCCTGCGAAGCTTTCGGCAAGCCTCAGACATCACCTGCGCTTTACGCGCAAGCTCGACGGCACGCACTTGGTGTCGGACTATTGTCTAGTCCGACGAAGAATCCTTTGGAGGCGAGGAATCGTCTCAACGCGTCTCGCGTCAACAGGATTCTTTGGCGGTAGCTGGCAGCCCGCCCAAGCGGCTCACGCCGTAGCAGTTCCAAGCCAGCCCATCTAGCGCCGGTTCCTTCCGGCATTCGATACGACCCCGCGGGGGCTTTGCGTCCCCGCATTGGGGTGCGCATTGCCTCCGTTTTTCATTTCAGGAGGCAATGATGTTGAACGCGAGTCCCTGCATCGGACCGCTCCCACCCGCTTTCGCTCAAGCAGTTCGGGTGCAAGCGATAGGACGCCAGCCGGTTCTTTTCGAGGATCTGGCTCCGGAAGCCAAGACCGCCGCCCTGCAGTACGTCTTCGACGATGAAGCGCCCGTGGAGTGGTCGGAAGAAGATGTGGTGCTGCTTCACTGGCGCTTGCTCCAGGAGCTTGCCGACCTCGGTGATCCCGACACACCACTGGACGAAAAGATCGACGCGCTGCGCTGGGTCTTCACCGATCCGCAATGCGAGCGTCAGCCGTTCTCGTTCGTCAACTGCCTGAGAGTCGTGGGTTCAAGCCCGCTGTCTCCGGTGCCTTACCTGGGCCCGATCGACGCGGAATCGATCCGCGATTGGATCAGGCACCACGTCCGTGAGTGGCTCACCGCCACGATCGCTCGCTACCCGTCCTGGGCGGCGGAAGCCGTCCTCGAGAACCCGTGCTGGATCGAAAGCCGACTGGCCAAGAACCCGCAGTGGATCAACGAGGAGATCAAGAAGCATACGGTGCAGGGCGACCTGTTCGCGTGAATTTTCTGGGAGCGGATTCCGCTCGTTCATTTCAAGGAGTCGGTCATGTCAACAGCCAAGATAGTGCTTGTCGTGCTGTTTCTGTTGGTGGCCCTCGGCATCGTGGGCCGCATGGATTACGAAGATGCGAAGCGCATGGAACGCGCCAACATCCAAGATGGAATACGGCTTCTCTGCGTGCGTTTCCCGATTGACGCTTCCGGTGAACGCGACCCTTCGAAGTCTAAGCGAGCCACTGCGCTTCTGGTCACCGTCGCCCCGACGCGCCGAGGTCGGGGTGTCCGCACCGGCGGTTTTCCGCTGTGTGATCGTCGATGAGTGAGGAGACCAGCATGTACGGCGGAATCAGTGATCGGCGTCCGGCTTTTGGCGGACTCATCCAAGTGTGCACGCCTGCGGACATCGAGTATCTCGTGAAGGAAAGCGAAGTCGTCACCGGCAACCCGGGTCGCAAGTTTGTGATCTTCGGTGCCGACCGACTTGTCTACCGGATCGCGTGGCATTCCAACGGCTATCACGTCGAGCGTCTCGATGAGAGCGACAACCCGACCAGCACGATGTACCTGCTGCCCGCGCAATTCAGCGCGCATGGCTTAGGCGAAGCGCTCTCGCGTGGCCAGCTCTTTACGCCGGCGTTGTCGCGCTGAAGAAACCGACATCAACCGCAAGCGAGGTATCGCTGCGCTTGCGGCGATGTTCTTAGGAGAGGAAGCCGCGCGCTTCCTTTCCCGAGCATTCGCGCTCGCGCTGGCTCGCAAAGATTTACCCGCAGTTTGCTGACATACCGCAAGAGCGCTAGCCGCGCGAGCTTGAAAGTCAGCCCTTAGAAGGTTTTCGCCCAAAGGCGAACCCTGAATGCGCCGGCTTAGCAACAGGCGTTTTTCAGGAAGCCAGCAAGCGTGCATCGACACCCGATGGAGTCGATCCTCATCGATCGCCGCCAGCGTGCCTGAGTCTTCTGTCGCCGCGAGTCTTGCGCGATTCGCGTCAAGCCTCGTCCATCCGCCCATCGAGTGCAGCCGAGCCCGACTAGCGAGTGTCTCGTCAGGCCTTGCTTCGTGGGTAATTTATCAATGGAGTAGCACCATGAAACCCAATGATCTAAGTGAATCAGCAACACTCGTCGCCGCAACCCTGCCGCCGCAGACGATCTCCGAGGATGTCCTTCTCGAGAAGTATGCGAAAGCGGGAGAGGCCAGCATCGACGATGTCAGGCGTCGTGTCGCCAACGCGCTCGCGCTGGTCGAAAGACCGGACTCGCGCGAACAATGGGCGCAGGCCTTCTATCGCGCCCAGGTGGACGGCTTCATCCCGGGCGGCCGCATCAATTCCGCCGCCGGAACGAACCTCAAGTCCACCTTGATCAACTGCTTCGTACAGCCGGTCGGTGACAGCATTTCCGGCGTCGACGGAGAGGTTGGCATCTACGATGCCCTTAACCAAGCCGCGGAAACGATGCGGCGCGGTGGGGAGTGGGCTACGACTTCTCCCGCATTCGACCCAAGGGTGCGCGGGTGAAAGGTACGGAGAGCCGCGCCAGCGGCCCGCTGTCTTACATGAAGGTTTTCGACCAGTCGTGCGAGACCGTCGAATCCGCCGGCGCGCGCCGCGGCGCACAGATGGCCGTGCTTCGTTGCGACCATCCGGATGTGGAGGAATTCATCCACGCCAAGCGCGAAGGCGGGCTCAGTAACTTCAACATGAGCGTGGCGATCACCGATCGCTTCATGGCCGCGCTCCTGGACAAAGCTGATTGGGAGCTCGTCCACGCGGCCGAGCCAAGCCGGGAGCTTCATCGCCTCCGGCGTGCACGCCGGCGGAGGATGGGCTATGGCTGTACCGCAAGCTGCCCGCCGCCGATCTATGGCAACAGATCATGCAGAGCACCTACGATCACGCCGAGCCTGGAGTGTTGTTCATCGACGCGATCAACCGTGACAACAACCTGCAGTATTGCGAGCTGATTGAAGCCAGCAACCCCTGTGGCGAGCAAACACTTCCCGCCTACGGGTGCTGTGATCTCGGCAGCCTCAACCTGACGAAGTTCGTGCACGATCCGTTCACGACCGGCGCCTGCTTTGACCTCAAGGCCATGGCTCGCGTCGTGGCGGTGGCCGTGCGCATGTTGGACAACGTGCTCGATGCGACGGAATGGCCCCTGCCGCGCCAACAGTGGGAGGCGCAAGCGAAGCGTCGTATCGGCCTGGGCGTTACCGGTCTGGGCGATGCGTTGATCATGGTCGGAGTGCGCTATGACTCCGAGGCGGGGCGTCAGACCGCCGCAGCGCTCGCGCGCTTTATCCGTGATGCGGCGTACCAGGCATCGGTTGAGTTGTCGCGCGAGAAAGGTGCATTTCCGCTCTTCGACGCCGACAAGTACTTGGCCGCGCCGTCGTTTGCGTCGCGCCTGCCGTCCCAACTGAAGCAAGCGATTCGCGTGCATGGTGTGCGCAACAGTCACCTTCTGGCGATTGCTCCCACCGGCACGATTTCTCTCGCGTTCGCCGACAACGCTTCGAATGGCATCGAACCGCCATTCAGCTGGTGCTACACCCGCAAGAAGCGCATGCCCGACGACACGAAGAAAGAGTACGTGGTCGAAGATCACGCCTATCGGTTGTACAAGCACATGCGCGAAATCGACGCCACGGTGGAGATGATCGCGTTCAACGAAGCCGAAGCACAGCGACACGGGCCCGGCAAAGTGTTCGAAGTCAATGGGAAGCGCAAAGCCATGCTCCTGCGTGCTTTGTGACGGCGCTCGAGATGCAGGCGCTCGATCATATGCGCATGAGTGCGGCCATCCAGCCGTACATCGATGCTGCCATTTCCAAGACGGTGAACGTTCCAGAGCACTATCCGTTCGCGGAGTTCAAGGACCTCTACACCGAGGCATGGATCCATGGTTTGAAGGGAATCACGACCTACCGGCCCAACGCTGTTATTGGTTCCGTGCTGGAGGTGAAGTCCAAAGCGTCGGCGTTGGTCCCGCAGGATCTCGATCTTGGGCATCCCGACCGCCGCATCCGCCTCGACAAGGCACCCAAGCCTCCGCTCGCAAGTTTGCGCTGGCCAGGGCGTCCCGAGCTGCCCAATGGCAATCCGAGCTGGACCTATTCGGTGCGCCATTCGCTGGGCAATTTCGCGGTGTTTATCGGCCATATCCACAACGACGATAACGGGACGCTCTATCCGTTCGAGGTGTGGGTCAATGGCAGCGAGCAGCCGCGGGGCTTAGGTGCGGTCGCCAAGACGCTGTCGATGGACATGCGTACCCACGATCGTTCATGGCTCGACATGAAGTTGCGTGCGCTGGAGCGGGCAAGCGGTGACGACGCTTTTGCAATGGCCATGCCGCCCGGTGGAGAAGAGCTGCTTGTTCCAAGCCTGGTGGCCGGCTTTGCCAAGCTCGTGCGCTACCGTTGTAACGAGCTCTGCGCCTTTGCTGATGTTATCGGTGCAGCGACCCCGGTGGTGGACGCATTGATCGGTAAGAAAGAGCCGAAGGCAGGTGCGGACGGCACCATGAGCTGGACGGTTGACGTCAAGAATCACGCCACCGGTGATGACTTCTGTTTGTTCCTGAAGGAACTCGTCATGCCCGATGGTCAACGGCGGCCGTACAGCATGTGGCTGGCGGGCGAGTATCCGCGCGTGTTCGATGGCTTGTGCAAGGCGTTGAGCCTCGACATGTGGGTGCTCGATTGCGCCTGGATCGGGATGAAGCTACGCAAGCTCCTCAGTTACTCCGAGAGCAATGGCTCGTTCCTGGCCCGCATCCCTGGATTTGAGAAGTCGCAAACGTGGCCGTCCACCATCGCGCTATGTGGCGCAGTTGATGATTCACCGCTACGCGATGCTCGGCATCCTTACCGAGGAGGGCTATCCGCTCACGAGCGTGGGCATACTCGATGTGCCCGCCGCCGAAGGCTCAATCCACCGGCGAGCGCAAGCCCTTGGCCGGCAAGAAGTGTCCGGAGTGCGGGAACAAGACGCTGATCCGCAAGGATGGCTGCGCGTTCTGCACCTCCTGCGGCCATGTCGGCGCCTGCGGCTGATTTTGCACCGTGCGGGGCAGGGTGCAGTGCCTATTCTGCCCGCACGGTGTCATCCAAGCGGAGACCATCATGGACAAACTCGAGTTTGAAGCGCGTCTGCAAGAACTCAAGGCGCGTGCCCACGGCCGGTGGACGGAGATTCTTCGTACACTGGGCGTGGGCGAGAAGGTTCTTAACAAGCGCAACCAGCCTTGCCCGATGTGTGGCGGGACCGACCGGTTCCAGTACACCGACAAGTTTGGCGAAGGAAACTACCACTGCCGCGGCTGTGGCGCGGGCGGCGGCTTAAAGCTGCTGCAGGGCTATCACGGCTGGGATTTCGGTACCACCTTCAAGCGCGTCGAGGAGTGTGTCGGAAGCGTGTCGGCGCGGCCGCGTCCCAGGCCCAGCGAGCCTTCGGCCGAAAGGATGAAGAAGCTGGCGAAGCGTCTATGGGAGGAGGCCAAGCCGATCAGCGCCGGTGATGAAGTCGATCGCTACCTTCGCAACCGCGGCTTGCAGCTCTCGGACTATCCGAAGACGCTGCGCTGCCATCCGGCCCTCGGGTACTACGAGAAGGACGCATCGGGCAGGTCAAAGAAGGTCTGCGAATACCCGGCCATGCTGGCCTGTATTCAGAAAGCCGATGGGCATGCGGTGACGCTGCATCGGACCTACCTTAAGGACGGCAAGAAGGCGCTGGGTCGCGAATCGAAGAAGGTCCTCTCCGCCGGCATCAACGGCGCTGCGGTCCGCCTCTTCGAGCCACAGCGATTGCCTGGCAATTACCGAGGGCGTCGAGACCGCGCTGGCGATCCACCTCAGCACCGCGCAGCCGGTTTGGGCAGCGTTGAGCGCTGGGAACATGGAGAAGCTGTGGGTTCCCGACACGGTCCAGCGCATTTCGATCTATGCGGATAACGACGCCAATTCGGAATACAAGGGGCAGAGCTCCGCATTTGTCCTCGCCGGTCGCCTGAAAAAGAAGCTCGCAAAAGCGGCCGGCGTCGCGTCGAAGTCTTCGTCCCGAAGATCGCCGGTGCCGACTGGGCCGATGTCTGGCTCAGCCGTGTTCAAAGAAGCGGAAAGAAGGCCGCGTAGCATTTCTGGGGTGCGACTTCGGTCGCACCCGCCTTTTCAGCGGAACTTCGACGAGGTTCCGGCGATAAGGGTTCTCAACTGGTAGCTGTCACACCAGGTATCGGGTCACCCGATACGAAGGCAGCCGCAGACATCACCGCGCGATTCACGTCGCGCTATTGCAAGTTGCGAATCCCGTCACGGGACTCGCTTTCATTCACCCCAGCGGGGATGTGCAATTCCCCGTCTCGGGGAGTGCCGTCTTCGCTTTTCTATTTGGAGTTTCCCATGAAAAGTGGACGTTCCCTCGTCGATCTCGCCCAAGAACTCGAGCGCCAGCTCGCGACCAAGAAGGATATGGTGGTTCCTTCGTCACTCATGCTCTATCGCACCAGCGAGCAAGGCGTCTCCTCGGTCGACATCGACGAGCAAACCGGTGTGCAGACCTACGGCATCACCGAGCTGGCGCGGCGCCAGTTGGCCGACAAGCTGAAGATCCCGTATGCCTACTTTGAGCGCATGCGCACCGAGCAGCCGTCGCTGCTCGATCGCAACGTCAACACGTGGCTGCAGGAAGACGACGCCGACAAGCGCCTCATCCGTACCCTCGATGGCCGCGTGCGTGCCGTGCTATCCGATCGCTACCGGCGGCTCGACAACTTCGACTTGGCCGAGAACGTGCTGCCGATCTTGCAGCGCCTACCCGAGGCCCGCTTCGAGTCCGTCGAGCTGACCGAGACGCGTATGTACCTCAAGGTCGTCACGCCTAGTGTCGGCTACGAGATCGCTCCCGGCGATGTGGTCCAGGCCGGCGTGATGATCGCCAATTCGGAGGTAGGGCAGGGCACGCTGTCGGTGCAGCCCTTGGTGTTCCGACTGGTCTGCAAGAACGGCCTCATCGCCTCGGATCGTGCGCTGCGCAAGACCCACGTCGGGCGCATTCTCGAGTCTGCCGAAGAGTCCGTCCTCGTGTTCAAGGACGACACGCTGCGCGCCGACGACACGGCCTTCTTCCTCAAGGTGCGCGACGTGGTCGAAGCGGCCGTCTCCGAAGCGACCTTCCGACTTGGTCACCGAGAAGATGCAGAAGACGATGGGCATCAGGCTCACGGGTGATCCGGTGAAGAGCGTCGAGGTCTTGGCCGATCGTTACTTGCTCAATGACAACGAGCGCGCCGGCGTTCTTCGTCACCTGATCACCGGGGGCGATCTTTCCGGTTACGGCTTAGTTAACGCCGTCACCCACTACTCGGAGGAAGTCGAAGACTACGACCGTGCCACCGAGTTCGAGGCGATCGGCGGCAAGCTGATTGAGCTTCCCAGCAAAGAGTGGCAGGAGCTCGCCGAAGCTGCCTGACGATTCGCTTTATCCCACGAGGCGCCACGCCTCGCTTTGCCGTCGTTCGCGACGGCTCTTTTCAGTGCGGCCTGGCGAGGCCGCAGCGAAAAGATGCTTCTCTGCTTTCATCCGAGTGCCGTCTCCGGGAGTGCTACAGGAGGCAAGCGCGAGTCGTCCACGCTAGCGGCGGCCGAATCGAGCGATGCGCATCTTCGTGTTGGTGAGGAGGCTGCTGTTCAAATCGGAATGGCGATCATCGAAGGCTCTACCTTTCGTCCGGTATGCAATGCCGAATCTCCGTTCCTTCGGGAACGAAGTCCGGCGAGGACGTTGGTCTTGATGCCGGCCGCCTCGAGTCGGCTTGCTAATCCGCGACACGCATCCGCGCGGATCCTCGCTCGGCCTTGACCTTAGCCGGTAGGCGTGACCTCCGATAGCTTCGTTTCCAGCGAAGAATCCGACCCACATCTCGAATCGGTGCCTGCGTCCGTAAGTCACTACCCTGGCCTCCAGACTCTTCTTCCTTCGCGTCTGTGCGCAACTGGCGCGAGCAAGCTGATCCAGCCGCTTCTCCTGGTACAGCCACATTCCCGAGTACAGACCCTCATGGAACGAGTCCATGTAAATGGCTTGCACGCGGCAGGGCAGTCCCAGGTAGCGCTTGATAGCCTGCGTCGTAAGATCCTGCAGGCGCTCGCACAGTCCACCTTCACCCGCTACCCAGTCTTCGTGTTCAAGCAGCTGTCGCTGCCCCACCAGGAAGCGAAGAAACGCCGTCGAACGCTTGAAGCTCCGCTTCTGCGTGATAGACGGATGCCACTCACTGCGCCCGATTCACCGCAGCCGTGCCAAGATTGATCCCACGCTCTCGCACGATGGACAACGGCATGGCGTTGAGGTCGTCCAGCCTGAACAGCTTCGGCAGCAGCACCATCTGCGCAAGCTCGAGCCTGCCGTCTTTCATGCTGTTGGCGAGATCCTTCAACCCGTAGAGCCCGCTCAGCGCTGATTCGAACTGGCTTTCCGGTACGTTCTGCTCGAACGTCGTGATGATCGGGATCGCGAACAACAACAGTTCCGCGCGTACCCCGTTGCGGTAGATCACGACCCGTTCACTGGCGGCTTCCACTGCATGCCGCAGGGTCTGCGCGATCCCGCAACTTGGCGCCGCCTCGATGGCCTGATCGATGGTCGCGTCAGCTCCCTTCTTCAGTAACTCGTTGGCGATGCGCGCGAGCGCCGCCCTTGCCTCGGCAGCGGCGGGATGATTTGTCAGGACCACGGCGAGCTCGATCATCTCGGCGACGCGCCCATTCGTGATGTCTTGCGGCCCGTCCTAGGCTTTCGTCTTGCACCTTTTCGATCCGCTCACCTTGCCACTCCCCTCGGTTGGTTTATCCAACTCTCTATGTCCCATGACAACCTAGACGCCATGGCTCCTCTGCGCGCTCTCCTGGCGAGCGTCGCAGCGATGGCAACGAAGTCACGAGAAGTCTAAGGAGATCTTGTTTGGAACGTAACTGTGGTTTTTACATATCGAGTTCTTGATTGCTAGCTCTCTTGGTAGAGCACAGAGCGGCCGATTCACCATGCTCGGGTCTTGGCTGCGTTGACCGAATGCTGCCGAACTGAGACAAGAAATCATCGGTTGCTTTGCACGCTACGCTGCTCCTGTTCCTGTCGCGCGCTGCCGATCGCTCCGCCGCCACGTCTGACCCAGCCTCGATCGCTCAGCCCTCTGACGCGCGCGACCGCTTCAATGCAAGTGCGCATGCCCGAACGCTCGCATGTGACCCGTGCGTCCACAATTAGCCGAATGGCCTAGGTCGCCCGTTACGAGATATGACTTGGTGCTCGACGCGCTCGCCGTCCGCCGTACTCGGGCGCGTGGATCGCTCCCCTCACCGTCGTCGATAAGCTTCTACATGCTCGTCGCACGTCGCGCAGCGCCCGAGGTTCCGAGTCGCCTTCGTTAGTGACACGGTATTCAATCTACCGGGCGCACAGCCGGCGTCAATCTATGATTTGTTATGGCAACTTGACCTGATGGCCTCCACGTTCAGGTTCACCGCGTGCCATGCGCAGCCCGAAAAGGCCAAGCACACCGCTTGTTTCCCATTGGACAGCGGGAGCTTTCGGCGCAAAGTCGAACCGTTCCCTTTGGCGCTCCGGGTATAACTTGTTATATGCCTATAGCGGACGCTGCTCGGCAAGGAGTACTTTGTCCACTCAGCGTCGAGCTTAGTCTTCGCAGCAGAACGGGTAGTAGCAAGTGATACGGACGATGCAACTGCCGAGCCTCATCTGGTTACCCCAGGAGGAAGCGTGCGCAACCGAACTCGTTACGGAGACGCTGCACCGTGCGCTTGTCGGGACGGTACAAGAGGCACTCGTGTGGGGAACAACCAGGCTTGGGTTTGATAGCTTCGTGTTCGGGATCGCGGCAAACGACCGAAGGCCTGACGCGGAATCGCGTGCCTACATACTGACGAATCAGGCCGACGAATGGGTCCGCTCTTATGACGAGCATGCCTACGTGGAAGTCGATCCACGCGTCGACCTGGCAGGAGAGCCCGGCTATGCCTTTTGGGAGGCAAGGCACTTCGACATGAACCCACGGCACAAGCTCTTTCTAATCGAAGCAGCGTGCCATGGCATCCAATCCGGTCTTGTACTCGGCTTGTGCACGCGAGATCCGCCTTCCTACGCAATGATGGCCCTAAACTGTGCGGCCCCGACGCTTGATCAGTGGAGCGCGGAGCAGCGCTTGCTCATCGCGGGCCAGGCGTTAGTTTTGGGTAAGGTTCTCAGTCGTTCGGTGAGAAAGTTCCTCTACGAGGAAGAACTGCTCTTCCCGCGCCCGCCGATGAAGCTCAATCTTCGGGAGCGAGAAATCCTCACCCGTGCCGCCGCTGGGCAGACGTCGAAGCAAATCGCCGCAGAACTTGGCATCGCTAAGATTACGGTCGACATACACGTAGGCACAATTCTCACCAAGCTGGGCGCATTGAACCGAAACCAGGCGATCGCCAAAGCGATCGTGCACAATCTGATTCAATTGCCCGACGACGTCAACGCGGAGCACAAGAGCGCGAAAATCCAGGCAACTAGACGGGCACAGCAAACGCGCAGCGCCGATCGCCTTAGCAGGGACGGTCGTCATTAGTGCGGGCGCACCTTCCGGCCAGCGCCGGGTCCAGTTCGTCGACTCAAAGAGACCGATAGTGTGGCTTACGCTTCACGATTGCCCGAGGTCGCGCTGGCAAAGGTCACGTGTCGACGCTACTACAGTCTTTGAACGACAATCCCGAGCTTCACTCGTCCGACGACTTTCAATCCCATCCGCTTGGCCGTCGCCGCGTCTTTAATCAAGGTTTCCTTGTATTTCGGGTTCTCGCAGCTCAGCACTAGGCCCTGTCCAATTCGGCTTTCCACGTTTCTGACCAGCGTCCTCCGCTGATATTCGAGCACGTACGTGCCGTTGCCGGCGATCTCCTTCGTCCGCGTATCTACCAGCATCGGCGCGCCGTTCTTGATTCGCGGCTCCATGTCGTCACCCGGCATATAGAAGGTGTTGCATCCTTCGGCGTCCTCTGCGAGCTGTCGGATAACATAATCCATCCACGCTAAGTTTTCGTCCCGGCTTTGTCCGCTCTGCGTTGCTTCACCGCGCTCCGGCTCTCGTGGAAGCGCATAACGCGTCTTGGTCAGTCCCAGCATCCAGTTCGCATCGGTATCGAACGCGCCGCAGATCGCGGCGAAGGACTCCAGGTCCGGCAGTCCCGGCTTGTCCGTCTCGATCCACCGTCTCACCGTCTGTGGCTTCCGACCTGTCATCGAGCATAGGTATTGCAGCCGGCCCTCTTTGGGTATTTTGGCCCCGTCCATCTCCTTGAAAAGCCGGTCCCGCAGTCCCGGCAGCAGCGCCATCGCCATGCCCGCCGGTTTGGCTGCACGTTTTTCGCCCCTTCTGTGGTGGCCGCTCGGCCACGTCCGCCTTTTTGGCCGGTTCGCGTCGCTCAGTCATGTCTTTAGCCTTTCTGGTTTCGAGTCACAAAGCTCCAGGAACAACGTTTCACAATCCGCGAGGGTACAACTTTTGGCAGGTTTTGAGCAGTTGCGCTGTTCTCCGGCCGTCGAGCGAGCAACCGCTGCACTGATACCGTTGTTCAGGACCGCAGATGGGGTAGCGGAGCAGTTGCTAATAAATATTATCGTGACAGGAGCATTTGCTCTTGACGCCACCGGCATCCATCGCTACTCTGTGTTCTCGCGGGTGTCTCTACCTCGGTCCAAACCCGTCGGGTGGTCGCACGGTTCACTTTGCCTCCCTGGCGCAATACGCTGTCCGCGACGACTGGCGACTGGAGTCGCTACCGCGCCTCGCTCGATGGGGCTCACTGGGAGGGACGAATATGTCGAACACCGTTCATTTGTCGGACGTTCAGCTGCTGAACCTGAGCGTTCTGATGACCATACAGGCGAGCATCAAGAAGGGATCCGGTGGCCGCGTGCTATCGGTTCAACCTCAGGGACGACCAGGCGCAACGGGTCGAAGGCTTGGGCCAGCAGCAGCTGCAAGCGATCGTGGCAAACCGCGGCGACGAGTCGTTGTTCAAGCTTCGCGACGATTTCTGGCCGCTTCTCGATGCCCCTCCAGGGCTGCAGGTTCCCTTGTCCACCGTGCGCTTCGCCGGGACTCTGGCCACCGTCGCAGAACCCAGGTCAATGCCCCGACGCGAGTCGGCCTGATGGGTAAGGTGCGTGATGCACACCCAATTCGTCGAGCGCCACATTCGTTCTCTGTCGATTGCGAAGACGTGTGCCGAGCTTGGCGCCAGAATTCGCACGATCAGTTACATCACCGGGCTCGAGCACAGCGAGCTCGTCCGCCTTTTCTTCGTCGACAAGCACTCCGCTCCCCGGGGTCGCCCTCCCGATTCTCCGGATTGGTATCACCACGAAGGCCAATTTGATCGAGAAGGTCGAAGCGGCCATGGTCGTGGCCGTCTATTGCCGGATGCGCGATCTCGGATTCGGTCCAACGGATGCGCTTGTCGGCGGTTTCAAGCACTACCGCGAGCAATGCAAGCAAAGCCCCCGCATCAGTTTCGACCGCGCCTTCGATCTCGTGTGCCATACCCAGGGCATCTGGATCGCCGACCGTCCACAGCTGGCGCTCGCAACATGCCCGCGATGCCAATCCCAGCACCTGACTGGCCTCGGCGAGCGTCCTAGCCATCATCGCCCATGCCCCTTTTGCAAGCTGGTCAAGCGGTACTGGTGCGACAAGCGCGTTCAGGCGACGTTTCCACCGCGCTCGTTGCCTGCCGTGAAGTCCAGTCAGTTCGGCCTATTGTCAGCGTTCTTGTCGGTCGATTGCTAAAGCGCCGTTGGGGCTGATGCCGAAAGCCCCCGCGAAACGAACGATTTCGACTGGCGAGAGCACGGAGTGCCGCGGGATGATCGGAGCACTACGTGTGACTCGGCGGAGGGCATCGCAATGGCGGACGGCGACGCAACCATCAGGCTGGACCAAGGCGGCATCAACGCCCGCCTTCTCGCGAACGAAGCGAAGGTGGACTTTCGTCGCGTGGAATCGGCAAGTCGCAAGATCCAAGCGACGTTCCATAGCCCGGAAGTGAAGCGGCTGTTCGTGCGTTACCTGAACAGTATGCAGCTGAACATGTATCTCATCTCGGTGATCGGGCGCACCAAGCTGCCGCACTCACTCATCGAACAAGTCGAGGGCGCCCTGAAGGCGCAGCTCGAAAAGCTCCATGCGGAGGTCAACGAAGCGATCGACGCCGCGGAAGCTCTATGCAAGGTCCATGGCATCACCCGTCTGGCGACCTACGATACGGAGCCGCTCGCGATCGAGGCGAAGGTGATCTCGCCCTTCGGGCGGCGCTACCTCGAGCTGATGACGAAGGTGGACCAGCTCATGCCGATGCTCGAGACGCTGGCGATCGATGAGGTGATCGAGGTCGCGCAGCTCGACCTGCAAAAGGGCTTGGCCAAGAAGTCGGTGAGGCAAGTTGCGGGCGCGGCGCGTAATTTTCTGGCTGGACTGCGCAAGCGCATGAATGCCATTGCAGAGGAAGACGCTACTCAAGCGGATTCCGGCAAGGGCCAAGAGGGCGAGGCGGGGGCGGGTTCACCTAACGCACTCGCTGATGCGCCGACCGAGGATAGCCAGGCGACATCGGTGGCGGCCGGCGCCGGCAACCGACGCGCCGGCCGATGGCGCCGCCACTACCAAACCACCCCGGACGAAGCAGAAGGGACAGGCACTGACCTCAACCGAGAGCGCGTCGCCGCTGAGCGCACCTGCCTGACAAAGTCCAGAACGAACCAGGAAGAATGCCATGCCAACAAGCGATTTCGAATCTGGCCGAACCATCCCCTACAGATTCCCGAACCGGTTTGGCGCGAGTGGAAGATAAACGGCGTCGATGCCGACCACTTGGCGGAGTTGCAGGCCGAATACGGTGAAGCCATGGGGTACGAATTCGACTGGGGCCAGATCATCGAGGAAGTGTTCGACGGTATTCCCGCCGCCGACTCAGACAATCTGGAAGACCTGTCATACCTGGCAGTGCGTTGGCACTTCGTCCTTTGCGACGTGTACACCGCGTTTCTGACGGCGGCGGCAATCTCGGCGAACTGTCGGACCTCGCCACCGTGATTCTCGCGGAGGCAGAGCATTCGCGCCACGACTTGCCGGAAGCTTGGCGCGAAGATGCGCTGCCCGCGTGCATCTCGTTCGATGAAGGAAACAACATCAGTGCCTTCTGCGGTCTGCGTCGTCGGCCGGTCCAACGTTGCGGATGCACGCAAATGGATGAGCAGCGTCTTTATCCCCGGGGTGCTACCGATCGTCCTCGACCAGCTTTTGCCGAGAAAAACGAAGCGGCTCACGACGGGAGCGCGCCGCTAACAATGCGCTGCACTGACGAATCGCTTCGAATTTCTATCGGCGTCGTCGGAGGAGGAGCGGCGCGCGGCGTGCGCAATCGGGTCCATAGCCTCCTCGATGTCGCAGCCTTAGTTACCACGCGGAAACGCCCGCGCCGGCATCACGGCTGCGTTGGTCACGCGCGAACGGCCAACAAATCCATTAGCGTGCGTGCGTTCCTCTGCCCCTGATCCTCATAGTTGTTGTTGAGGACGACATGGACGCTCGCGGCGGTGATGGCCTCGATCTTCTTGCCGAGCTCTGCAAGCTCATCGTCGTTGTAGTCGTAGTTGAATCGCTCGGCTGAGGAGGTCAAGCCCCTTCTTGTTCCAAGTCTCGTGATTGCGGCCGTGCAGGCGAACTATTGCCAGTGCGGGGTTAGTCACCTCCCAAACGGACGGGATCGTGTTCGCCATCCCTGCGGCTCGTCCACGATCACGTTGACCAGGTTGCGCTCTCGCTCGAACGCCAGTGTCACCGCAGCGTGCTTGCCTTCGAACCAGGTTTTGTTGCGGAACTCGATGGCAAGCTGGTAGCCGTCTAACTGCCGCTGGCACTCCTCGATGTGGTCGCGGCTCTTGGGGTGGTAGGCGACCCACGGTGCGAACTGAAAGTGCACGGCAGCCAGTTTGCCGGAGCGCTTGAGCGGTTCAATGCCTTCCCTGTATTGCCGCCACATCTCGTCGGTGATCTCGCGAGGAAGGTCTTTGTAGTAGAGGTTCCTCTTCTCGCACTGGCCCGAGTGCTTCGGCGACGTCTTTCGGCAGAGCAGCGGGTGAGGTCTGGTGCCCAGTGAACAGCCGGAACGCCTTTATGTTGAACGTGAAGTTCGGCGGCGTGCGTTCGGCCCAAAGCTGTGCAACCTCGGGCTTCGGCATCGCGTAGTAGCTGCTGTCCACCTCGACCAGCGGAAACTGCGACGCGTAGTAGCGCAGCCTTTCCTCTGGGCGTGTTGCACTTCGGCGGATAGAAGCGCCCGGAGGCGATCAAGCTCTTGTCGGTCCATGATGCGGTGCCGATTAGGATGTTGCTCATCTGATCTACTTTTCCTTGGCCGCTGGGCCGTAGCTCGACGATCCGAAGTTTCCGCCTTTCGGCTTTCCGCTTTGTGTGAATTGGTACGGGTCGGTAAACATGGTGGAACAGCCGAAGCAGCCGAAGAATGACGTTCGATATGGAGGCCGATGCTCGCGCTGAACCAGGATGCGGTAGTAGCGGCGGTGTCCGCACACCGGGCATTCAAACCCCGGATAGTCTCTGCAGCTCTCCTGCCCAACTCCCATCGCGTCACCCGGTCGAACGATCGCCCGATAAGGAGAGTATGATAATCCGCTGAGGCGCAAATGTCACGTCCGGCTACGAGGGGAAGCGGCGCTCACCGCCGAGCTTCGACGCGCAGCTGGCCGACGGGTTGTTCCCGCGCCGTACGGCAGCTTTGGCTTCCACTTCTCACGCGCGCTATTGCACAAATGAGCGGCCAGGGCTGAGCGGCGTTTGTCTTTGTGGTAGTTGTCGCCTGTTGAATGTGGGCTTCGCGCCGCCGGCGAAGCCGCCCGATCGGAAACTCACCCCAGGAACGGTCAACGCCGCAATCTCCGAGGAACAGTACCGCGCGCAATGCCACACCAAGGGCTGGACGCGGCTGTACCGCCCTCCAGGTCAGCTTCACTAATTCGCTTAAGAAGCTGCAGATGAAAGAGTACGGCTATCCGCTGGCGGACCTCCAGACTACGAAGAAGACCACTCTGGTCCCACTGTGCCTGGCTGGCGCTCCGCAGGACCCCGGCCAATCTGTGGCCGCAGCCGCGCTTCGGCGAGGGGAGCGCCGATCATAAGGACACGCTCGAGGCAAAGCTCTGCCGACTCGTCTGCGACGGCAGAGTGCCGTTGGCGCGCAAGCGCGCGAAATCGCGACGGATTGGATCGCGGCCTACCGAAAGTATATCGGCCGCGGTTTCGCGTAAGACGGCAATGCAAAAGGTTCGGTCCAATCCAGTAGCGACTCGACGGGCGGGAGCCGAGCTGCGTCGACGTAACGCCGCGTTGCGGTAGGCCTACAGGCGCGCGAGTAGGTAGTAGGACACGCCGGACAACTAGGCCGACGATCGCGAGCAGCACGATCACGCATCGGGCCGCTCGACGTTGGCGTTGCGGATGGTGAGGCCGATGCAACGGATGGCTGCGTCACTGGCGTGGCGATGCTGTTGTCGACCAGCGCGGCGGGACTGGGCAACTTCGATTGTTCCGTGTGGCTCAACCCAGGTGCCCGGGATCCCGACGGTCGTACGCGTGCCGCGCGGGCCGATCGTGAACCATAGCCCGCGGCGGCCAGCCGACGTGCTCACCCCGACTTGCTGAAGATTGAGCCGGAAGCCGGGTGCGACCTTGAAGCTGCGGCGGAAGCGGAAGCCCATGGGCGACCATTACGCCACGAGACGAGTCGGAGAAGCTGCACGAACTGACAGGCGGCGAGCAGTCACACGCGGAACCATCAAATCATGGGGTGCCGCTGCGACATTGCGTGTCGCCAAGCGCCGTGTACCATAGCCATTGCTCCGGTGAAAAGCCGCAGAACGACGATGTATCCCCTCTCCAAATCCAAGCTGATGTCCTCGCTCCAGATGCGCAAGCGGCGTTTGTTTTCGGAGGTGCATCGGCCCGAACTCGCGCGTACGTCAGCGACGACCCGCTGAGGAGCGAGGATTTCGCTTCCGGCCACAGAGCCGGCGAGGCTGTAGCGCAGTCGCTCTACCCCGGAGTGGCCGGCTGGATCGGCCATGGAGATGATCCCGGCTTGGCCCTGGCGGGAGACTCCAGGCTGCACTTTCGCCGCTCTGACGCGGGGACCTGCTGTTGTTCGAGCCGGCTTTCCGTCACGGTGGTTGTCCTGAGTCCGCGCCGATTTGCTCTTTTCGCCGCGGCGACCGCTATCGGCTAGTCGAAGCCAAAGCGACGACAAGGTGCAGGACCACCATCTTCAAGACGCGGCCGATTCAAGCATGGGTTATCGACGGCGCGGGTTGCCCGGTGGACGCGGTGTCGATCGCGCACATCGGCGATACGCGTTCGTCTACCCGGGTGGGGGAGACTACCGTGGTCTCATTCAAGAGCGCCGATGTGACAGAGCAGGTAGCTGAGCTTCGCGCCCAAGCGCCAGAGCTCGCCCTCCGATCCAGCAAAGTTCTTGCCGGACCTCGTGCCGAGATCCTGGTCGGAAAACAGTGCAACGTTCCGTATGCCTGTCCGTTCCTCGCCTATTGCGACCGCTGATGCGCCGGAGTATCCGCTATCGATTCTCGGCAGGGACTGGCGGCTCAATGGTAGCGCTTCGATGATGCAAGGTTACCGCGACTTGCGCCGAAGTGCCGGAAAACGCTCATCGGCGATGGTCGTCCGCGCGACGAGTCTGGGACGCGACGTTGACCGGTCGTGCCAAGTCTTGACCCGCGTGCGGCTATCTTTCTACAGACCTCGGATACCCGCGCTACTACCTCGATTTCGAAACGATCCAGTTCGCAGTGCCTATCTGGACAGGCACGCATCCATACGAACAGCTGCCGTTTCAATGGTCCTGCAGCGTCGAGCAACAGGATGGAATCGTGATGCATCGAGAGTTCCTGGATACATCCGGCGGCGCGCCGATGCGCCCGTGCGCAGAGGCGCCGATTACGGCGTTGGGAACTGAAGGCCCCGTGATTCGCGTACACGGGCTTCGAGGGAGCGAATGCTGCGGAGACCGCAGCGCGGCATGCCGACCTGGCACCTACTCTAAATGCGATCGCCGTCGAATCATCGATCTGCTACAGCATCGCCCGCGCTCATTACTACCATCCGCAGCACAAAAGGGCTCTTGGTCGCTCAAGGCAGTTCTGCCGACAATCGCTCCCGAGATGGATTACGGGAATTTAACTGATGTCGCCGACGGCGGCGGCGCGCAGCTCGCCTACCTGGAGATCATAGACTCCAGAAACTTCGGTAGCGCGCAAAGACGAGTTGACGCGTGCGCTTCGATGTGTACTGTCGCCGCGACACCGACGGGATGGTGCGGATCGCCCACTTCTTTCTGCTTCTCGACGTCGTGACAGTATTTGGATGCTAATCGGTACGCGCGTGGCGCTTGATGCGAGAGGGGTGTTTCCTGCGTTCGATCTTATCCCGACCCGCCGCAAGAATGGCAACCGCCCGTCACTGCCTCCTTCGAAGACTCACCAGTCTGGGTCGCATGTATTGCGCTCGGTCGGCGAGACCTTTGCGCAGTCCAATAGCGAGTTTTGCTGGCCTGCCGGGTCGTTGGTGTTCCCGGCGGGCGACAAGGAAGTGATCCAACAGACAGTTGATTTCCTTTGTCGAGCACGAGAAGCTGCGCCAGCGCACCCGTATTGGCCAGTATTTCATTGTGTATCACAATTGGTGTTGGCTGGGATATTGCCAGCACACCAAGAGAGGATTCTAGCGGCGGCGTGGTCCAAGCGTCTCCTCCAGCATATTGAACTCTTCTTTTCCAGCGTGCGTCGAAGAAAACGGTGGTGCGGGCGCGTCTGGTTCTTCCGCAAAGCCGGACGGTCGCCATCCCGCACGATCTCGCGATGGACGTGCTAATACAGATGATCCGCGAGAGCTACCACCAACGACAGCGAAGGTGTTTCCCGGACTGGAATTGCTTCCGACCGAGGCTCAAGTCGCGCTCACCTCCGTCGTATTCAACCGCGGAGCTGCAATGGCAGTGATCCGGACTGGCGAACCGCAATGGAGGCTGGATCGGCGCTGGAAATGCGGTGGTTCCGGGACGACGCAACGTCGGGATATATGTTTGCCATCAGAGCACCCACATCAGCACGATGAAGCGGCTTTGGGAGGTGCAAGGTCCGAAAGGGCTGCTTGCAGCGAAGGCGGGATGAACGTGCGCCCCCGTCCGCCTCACGCTGCCGTGGCAAAGATCTCGCTGAGGAGAACGTGAGGCCCCTCTACGCGAAGGGCTTTCCGCCCTACCCCAGGTTAGGGCGCGTCACTCCTGCGTTAGTCCCAAGGCTGTGGGGTGTTCGCCTGTCACCGCAGAGTGATCGACGATCTACCTTGGCAAGCAAGCACCGGCACCTAACAAATCTAAACCGGGTCTACGCCGGTCCGGAAATGCCTGAACGTGGGGCCAGTGGCACCGTTGTGCACGGTCATGCCGTTTTTTGCAACGAACGCCGGTCATTTTCCGGTCACCGAAACACAGAAAGCTGAGTATCACGTAACCGAACGAAGTACAA
>ERZ1370068.4842-contig-3895_pt1 | contig 88395 bp, 97 predicted proteins | sample MGYA00561227_ERZ1370068 | MGnify/ENA primary metagenome ERZ1370068 (study PRJEB38410, sample SAMEA6850437) | metagenome | study: Metagenomic assessment of the ecological functions of the soil: analysis of the soil microbiota associated with the...
GTAGCTGCTTCGTTCAGTTGCAGCCGTGCTTTAGAACCCGGCAGTTGCAGACTTCGAGCAGGCGCCCTTCGAGGTGATAACCCATGTTTGCCTCCTGAAATGGAAACGGTGGGACTACACCCGGCGGCCTCAATCTCGACATGGCCAGCGAACGCCGATCCTACGCCGACCCTCGCGGCGACGCCATATTCGATCGTCCGGAATTCCTGTCAGCGCCGCCCGCCGGCGGGCGCCACCGACCGCGGATGGGCGCGCAGCCGCGCCATCGCGTAGACGCCGAAGGCGGGACCGATCGCCAGCGGCACGAACGCGTAGCGCCAGCCCAACGCGTCGATGAGGTACGGCATCAGGTGAATGGTCACGCAGCGTCAGCGTGAATCCGAGCGCCGTCTGCAGCGTCAGCATCGTGCCCACCCAGGCGCGATCGGACAGCTCGGCGATCGACGCCGAGAATTGCGCGGAATCGGCGACGATGCTCACGCCCCAGACGAGGCAGAGCGCGACGAGCCAGCACCGGGTCGCCGCCGAACAGAGCCGACGGTCGCCGCGCAGCTGCCGCTCACGCGCCATCGCCGCGATCGGTGATCGTCGTGCGTCCGAGGCGATCGGCCAGGAGGCCGGCGCCGACCGAGCCGATCGCCCCGGCCGCGATCGTCGCGAACGCCGCGAGCTTGGCCGCTCCGGGAGCCGTCGGCCGCCGGCAGCGTCAGCGCGAAGCTCGCGTCGAGGAAGACGCCGATCCACGCCCACATCGCGTAGAGCTCCCACATGTGGCCGAGGTAGCCCAGATTGCGCGAGCCGCAGCGGGACGTCGCGCCAGGCCGTCGCCACGATTCGCGGATCGAAACGCGGCGACGGCGCGCGATTCAGGGCCGACGCCGGCGAACAGGATGACGATCGCGGCAGCCCGCGGCGCTCACCGAACGCGAGGCGCCAGCGGGATCCGCCAGTTCACGCCGCCCAGCGCGTTGAAGAGATGCGGCGACGCGGAGCCCAGCGTGAGCGCGCCGACGAGGATGCCCACCATCGAGCCCCATATCGCCCTTTGGCCCACGTCGACGGCGAGCTTCATGCCGACCGGATAGACTCCCGCCATGCACGCGCCGGTGACCACGCGCAGCAGCGGCGCGCCGCGCGACGCCGGGATCGACGACCAGCAGCAGCGCGTTGGAGGCGGCGCCGATCGCGGCGGACGCGGCGAACAGGCGGCGCGGATCGATGCGGTCGGCGAGCCCGAGGAAGCGCTCGCGAGGCAGCCGAGCACGAAGCCCGCCTGCACGCCGCTCGTCAGCGCCGCCTGGGCGAAGCCTCGACAGTGCGAACTCGGCGACGAGCGACGGGATCGATCGCCGACGCGCGAGAACCACAGCGCCATCGCGGCGACCTGGCAGACGCGATGATCGAGACCGATGCCGACCTTCGAGCGCGCTCGAATGACGTCGCGATCGCCGAGCGGTTCCTCGGATGGTTCGCTGCCGAGGTCAGATCTTCGGCAGCGTGACGCCCTGCTGCCCCTGGTACTTGCCGCCGCGGTCCTTGTACGACGTCTCGCAGACCTCGTCGGACTCGAAGAAGATCACCTGCGCGACGCCCTCGTTCGCGTAGATCTTCGCGGGCAGCGGCGTCGTGTTCGAACTCGGCGGCGGCGTAGCCTTCCATTCGGGCTCAAAGGCGTTACGCTTCACTATCGATGCCGCAGCGCGGCATATGTCGGATTGTGGACAATCAGGTCGTTGGCGACGAAGTTGAAGTACGCGGGACCACTGATGATGTCGAAGACCTCTTCGTCCCCGCCGGTACGATTTGCTCGACCGCGTCCCGAGACTGGACCGTCGAGGTAGCGCACGAGAGTCCGGGCTCGCCCGTCGCTGTCGCGACGACTTGGCTCGCCAGGTGCGTGAGGCAGCGACTGCTGCGGACGGGGTTCGATCTGCAGAGCCGGTTAAGGCTTGTGCCACGACGCAGCCACGGCAGAGATTCATCATCGGCCATGGCCTCGCGCGGCAGCGTAGTCAGAAATTGCCGCGAAGACGCGCCGGTGTGCCCGAAACTCGGGAGGGCTGCGAGGCTCCCCAGGCGCAGCTGCTTGACCGAACGGGACAGAAGCCGATTTAGTCGTGCAAAGCGGCAGAATCTGTTCGCGATCAGTGATCTGGATCTTGTGCGCCGGCGTTCCGATGCGCGTCGTCTTCTCGCGCATCAGCGAGAGCACAGCAGCGTAGCAACAGGTGGTGCACATCTTCCACTGAGCGCGCGCGACTTCGAGTAATGCTCCAGGAAGTAACGCGGCGTCAGACCGGTAGGAGCCGCCGTCGCCGGAAAACAGCACGCTTGCGGGGAAGGGAGCGGACGTACGGCCTTGGGAGCCGTGAACACTGCCTGTGGCACGAACTTGGACTCGAGGTGACTTCGAGACCGTAACGCATAAGCCATTGCGTGAAACCCTGATTCTTTTCAGGTACGCCGGCCCAGCGCACGATTCACAGACCGATAGCCATACCGCCCTTTGTAGAGTCACCTCCCCGAGGCTCACCATCAGCGACCGAGCGTCCTTGAGCAACTCTACCAACACGGGTCGCTGCTCGTGTGACGTGGGGCTGTGACCTGGGCGTGCAGCACTGCCCCTCGGCAATCATCGAGCCCGAGCAGGGTCGCTTCCCAGTCAGGAAGCGGCGTCTTTGCCGAATACCGGTATCTGTCGGGCCACGGCGATTCGATCTGCCCGGCTTTCAATTCAGCGAGCGGAGTCAGAAGCGTGCAGTTGGCGAAGATGGATGATTCGCCGTAGCGCGGACGCGCGCAGCCGGTACGCGTGCCCAGTTTCAAATACCGGTTTGCGGCCCTGTTTGCGCGAAGCGCCGAGACCTTAGCCTCGGAGCTGCCAGATGATCTAGCCCTATCGTCCGCTTGCCACCGCATTTCTGTGTGGGCATATATGCACCGGACATCCGCGTCCACGACTCGCGTGTCACGGCTGTCACGCACTTGCCGAGACAAATCGTGAGCGACGTTGCGCGGAATGCGGAAGTACTCGACTGGTGCGCGCCAGCGCGAACGAGGTTCGGCGGGATGATGCAGACGTCGCCGGTGAAATCGACGAACGAGCCGGCGTCGAACGCCTTCGGGATCGACGATCGTCGAGGTTGATGTTGGTGAAGATCTTGAATTCGCGCGAGCAGCGGATGTCGTAGCCGTAGCTCGACGTGCCGTAGGAGACGATCTTGCTGGCCGTCGACCTCGCGCACCTGGCCCGGCTCGAACGGCTCGATCATGCCTGTGCGGCTGCGCCATCCGGCGGATCCATTTGTCCGACTTGATCACCGCTCTCAGCGATCCCCGCACTCGTGGGCGAGCGCTCACGTGTTCTGAATGACGATGTTCGGGAACTTCGCCGAGAAAGTCCTCGGCCTTCTGCGCGACGAAGACCGCGGTCTTGCGCGCGATCTCGCGGTAGATCTCGCGCGATCTTGCCGTCCGGATCGGCGACGACCGTCGGCCGGCCGGCGTCGGTCTGCTCGCGGATGCGGATGTCGAGCGGCAGCGCCGCCAGGAACGGCACGTTGTAGTCGGCGCACATCGTTCGCGCGCCGCCCTCGCCGAAGATGTGCTCGGCGTGGCCGCAGTTCGAGCAGATGTGGATCGCTCATGTTCTCGACGATGCCGACGATCGGCACGCCGACCTTCTCGAACATCTTGAGGCCCTTGCGCGCGTCGATCAGCGCGATGTCCTGCGGCGTGGTGACGATCACCGCGCCGGTCACCGGCACCTTCTGCGCCAGCGTCAGCTGGATGTCGCCGGTGCCGGGCGGCATGTCGACGATCAGGTAGTCGAGATCGCGCCAGTTCGTGTCCTTGAGCAGCTGCTCGAGCGCCTGCGTCACCATCGGCCCGCGCCAGACCATCGGCGTGTCGGCGTCGATCAGGAAGCCGATCGACATCGCCTGCAGGCCGTAGCGCCTCGAGCGGCTCGAGCGTCTTGCCGTCCTTCGACTCCGGCCGGCCCGCGATGCCGAGCATCATCGGCTGCGACGGGCCGTAGATGTCGGCGTCGAGCACGCCGACGCTGCGCGCCCTTCGGCGGCGAGCGCCAGCGCCAGGTTGACGGCGGTGGTCGACTTGCCGACGCCGCCCTTGCCGCGACGCGACCGCGATGATGTTCTTGACGCCGGGAACGAGCTTGACGCCGCGCTGCACCGAATGCGACGTCGATCTTCTGCGTCATGTTGACGGTGACGCGGCCCGCGCCGGGCAGCGCCGGCGAGCTCGCTTCGCGATCAGCTTGCGCAGGATTTCGTGCTGCGTCTTCGCGGGATAGGCCAGCTGGATGTCGACGACGACGTCGCCGGCGTCGATCTGATCTTCTTGACGGCCTTGCCGCTGACGAAATCCTTGCCGGTGTTGGGGTCGGTCAGCGCGCGCAGGCGGGTCTGGACGTCGGCCTCGGTGATGGCCATCGGATGCTCCGTCGAAATGGGCGTGATGGTCGGAAAGACTTCGATATCTAGCGAAAATCGCGCCGCTTTCGATATTCGCGCGCTGAGCGCGCTTTGCTAGAATCGACGTTTCCCCTGCTACAGCGCAAGGTCTTCCCGATGTCCGCGACCTCCGCCGCCACGTCCGGCCGCCGCAAGCTGTTCGTCACGACGGCGCTGCCGTACGCGAACGGCCCGTTCCACATCGGCCACATCAGTGGAGTACATCCAGGCCGACATCTGGGTGCGCTTCCAGCGGATGCAGAGGCCACGACGTGCATTTCGTCTGCGCGGACGACGCGCACGGCGCGCCGATCATGCTGCAGGCCGAAGCCGAGGGCGTCACGCCGCAGGCGCTCGTCGCGCAGCATCGCCGCGACGCGGCCGAAGCATCTCGAGCGGCTTCCACATCAGCTTCGACCACTGGCACTCGACGGACTCGCCGGAGAACGTCGCGCTGTCGCAGGACATCTACCGCAGGCTGAAGCGACCGCGTGCCTTCGATCTACGACGAAGCCGGTCGAGCAGTTCTACGATCCGGTGAAGGAGATGTTCCTGCCGGACCGCTACATCAAGGGCGAATGCCCGAAGTGCGGCGCCAAGGACCAGTACGCCGACGCCTGCGAGAACTGCGGCACCGTCAACGCGCCGACCGATCTCAAGAATCCGTACTCGACGGTGTCGGGCGCGACGCCGGTGCTGCAAGTCGTCGGACCATTTCTTCTTCCGGCTCTCCGATCCGGCATGCGTCGCATTCCTGCAGCGGCTGGACGCGCAGGACGCCGGGCCAGCGCGCTGCAGCCCGAAGTCGCTGAACAAGGCGCACGAGTGGCTGGGCGGCGACGGCGGACGGCAAAGGTCTCGCCGACTGGGACATCTCGCGCGACGCGCCGTACTTCGGCATCCCGATCCCCGACGCGCCCGGCAAATACTTCTACGTCTGGCTCGACGCGCCCGATCGGCTACCTCGCGAGCCTCAAGAGCTACGTCGACGCGGCAAGGCAGGCAGGGCGAACGCGAGCTTCGCCGAGTTCCTGCAGAGCCGCCGACGTCGAGCAGTATCCACTTCATCGGCAAGGACATCGTCTACTTCCACACGCTGTTCTGGCCGGCGATGCTGAAGTTCGCCGGGCGCCGTACAAGGTGCCCGACAACGTGTTCGTGCACGGCTTCATCACGGCGCTCGGCGAGAAGATGTCGAAGTCGCGCGGCACCGGCATCAGCCCCGACGTACTACCTCGACCTCGGGCTCGAACCCGGAGTGGCTGCGCTACTACATCGCCGCGAAGCTCAACGACGAAGGTCGAGGACATCGACTTCAATCCCGACGACTTCGTCGCGCGGGTCAACAGCGATCTCATCGGCAAGTACGTCAACATCGCGAGCCGGGCGGCGACCGTTCATCACCAAGCATTTCGACGGCAAGCTGTCGCCACGCGCGCCGAGACGGGCCAGATCGCACGAGCGCGTCGGCTCGACGATGATCGCGTGGGGATCCGCAGAGGAATCGCGCGAGGCCTACGAGGCACGCGAGTTCGGCAAGGTGCTGCGCGAGGTGATGCGGATCGCCGGATCGGATCAACGAGCGCTTCGACCAGGCGAAGCCGTGGGAGCTCGCGCAAGGATCCGGCGCGGCGCGACGAGCTGCAGGACGTCTGCACCGACGCGCTCAACGCGTTTCGCGTGCTCACGTATTACCTTGCGCCCGTCCTGCCGGTGCTGGCCGACACGCGTCGCGCGGACTGTTCGACCTGCCCGCTGCCGCTGCGGTGGGACGACATCGAGCAGGTCGCGACGTCGATCCGACCGTACGAGCACCTCATGACGCGCATCGACCCGAAGCAGATCGACGCGCTGCTCGAAGGACCGCAGTCGCGGCGACCGCGCCCTCACCGTCAGCCGCTCGCCGCCGTGCCCGCGCGAAGCCGTCGCCGCGCGCCGATCACGATCTCCGATCGACGACTTCGCCAGAGATCGATCTGCGCATCGCGCGGATCGTCAACGCCGAGCACGTCGACGGCGCCGACAAGCTGCTGAAGCTGACGCTCGACGTCGGCGAGGGCGCGTCATCGCACGGTGTTCGCCGGCATCAAGTCGGCCTACCGGCCCGAGGACCTGATCGGGCGACTGACGCCGATGGTCGCGAACCTCGCGCCGCGCAAGATGAAGTTCGGCGTCTCCGAGGGCATGGTGCTCGCCGCATCGGGCGACGGTCCCGGCATCTTTCCTGCTCGCGCCCGACGCCGGTGCGCAGCCGGGAATGCGCGTCAAGTGATCGACGGCCGGACCGTCGGCGCGCTGAACGCGCAGCGGCAGCTGACGCGCTGCGCGCGTCGATGACCGCGCCGTCGCTCACCTCGTCATCGCCGCGATCGCGGCGTGGCTCGCCATCGGCGCGCTCGGGCTCGTCGCGCGCCGCGCAATCTCGCGCTTCGTCAGCGCGCGCGCTGTTTCCCGCCGGCGCCGCGGTCGGGCTCGCGCTGGCGGCGTCGCGCGGCTGCGCGATCGGCGACGCCGCCGTCGACGACCGTGCTGCCGCTCGGGCTGCCCGATCTGCCGTTTCATCTGCGCGTCGACGCGCTGTCCGCGTTCTTCCTGCTGCTGCTCGGCGCGGCCGGCGGCCGCGATCTCGCTCTTCTCCGCCGGCTATTTCCGCTCCGAGCGAGGGTACCGCGCCCGGGCTCATCTGTTTCCAGTACCACGCCTTCCTCGCGGCGATGGCGCTCGTGCTCGATCGCCGACGACGCCTATCTCGTTCATGGTCGCCTGGGAAACGATGGCGCTCGCGTCGTTCTTCCTCGTCACGACCGAGCATCGCATTCCGGAGATCCGCCGCGCCGGCTTCCTGTACCTGCTGATCGCGCACGTCGGCGCGATCGCGATCCTGCTCTGCTTCGGCGTGCTGCAAGGGCGGCAGCGGCGACTACACGCTTCGGCTCGATGCGCGCGGTCGACGCTGACCGGCGCGTGGCCCACCGTCGCCTTCTTCCTCGCGCTCGTCGGGCTTCGGCGCCAAGGCCGGGCTCGCTGCCGCTGCACGTCTGGCTGCCGGAGGCGCACCCGGCGGCGCCGTCGCCCGTCTCGGCGCTGATGAGCGGCGTGATGCTGAAGACCGCGATCTACGGCCTGCTGCGCGTCGACGTTCGACCTGCTGCATGGCCAGCTCTGGTGGTGGGGCGTCGTCGCGCTCGCGCTCGGCCTCGCGACCGCGCTCTTCGGCGTCGATCTTCGCCGCCGTGCAGACCGACATGAAGCGGCTGCTCGCCTACTCGTCGATCGAGAACATCGGCATCATCGTCGCCGGCATCGGCCTCGCCATCCTGTTCAAGGCCTACGACAAGACGCTGCTCGCGGCGATCACGCTGACCGCCGTGCTGTACCACTCGCTCAACCACGCGTTCTTCAAGAGCCTGCTGTTCCTCGCGACCGGCTCGGTGCTGCACGCGACGCACGAGCGAAGCCTCGGCAAGCTCGGCGGCCTCATCCACCGGATGCCGTGGGTCGCGTGGCTCGGCGCTCGTCGGCACGCTGGCCGATCGCCGGCTGCCGCCGCTCAACGGCTTCGTCTCCGAATGGCTGCTGCTGCAGGCGTTCCTGTTCACGCCGAGCCTGCCGCAGTCGTTCGTCAACATGCTGGTGCCGCTCGCCGCCGCGGCGCTCGTGCTGGTCGGCGGCGCTGGCCGCCTACGTGATGGTCAAGTTCTACGGCGTCGTCTTCCTCGGCCGGCCGCGCGAGCCGAACCTCGCCTACGCGCAGGACGCCGGCCCGCTTCGAGCGCGTCGCGCTCGTCTATCTCGGCGCGGGCTGCGTCGCTGCTCGGCGTGCTTCCGGTCAACGTGATCGCGCTCATCGACCCGGTCAACGCGCTGCTGATCGGCGCGACGGCGACGCGCGCGGATCGCCGACAACTGGCTGCTGCTCGCGCCGATCAGCGCCGACCGGTCGAGCTACAGCCCGCTGATCGTCCTGGCTGGTGATCGTCGGCGTCGTGCTGCTGACGATGCAGGTCGTGCACCGCCTCTACCACGGACGCGTCCGCACGGCGCCGCCGTGGGATTGCGGCTTCCCGCTGCAGACGCCGCGGATGCAGGACACCGCCGAAGGCTTCGGGCAGCCGATCCGGCAGGTCTTCGAGCCGTTCTTCCGCATCGAGCGCCATCTGCCGTCGCCGTTCGATCCGGCGCCGCGCTACTCGGTCACGGTCGACGATCGCTTCTGGCACTGCGCTCTACCTGCCGATCGCGCGCGGCGCCGACTGCCTCGCGCGGATCGTCGGGCCTGATCCAGCAGGGCCGGATCTCCGATCTACCTGACCTACAGCTTCTGCACGCTGCTCGCGCTGCTGTTCTTCGTCCGATGAGCGCTCGACCGGCCATCGCTGTCGCAACTGCTGCAGCTCGCGATCGCGCTGCGCGCTGGCGCCGCTGCTGGTCGGCTGGGTCAACCAGTGCCGCGCGTGGCTCGCGAACCAGAGCGCGCCGTCGCTCGCTGCTGCCGTATCTGCACGATCCGCAAGCTGTTCGTCAAGGACGCGGTCGTCGCCGAGAACGCGTCGCCGATCTTCCGCATCACGCCGTACATCGTGTTCGGCGCGATGTGCTGCGCGGCGGCGATCGTCCCGTCGCTCGCGACCGACCTCCCGTTCGCGCGCGCCGCCGACGCGATCGCGCTGGTCGGCCTGTTCGCGCTCGCCCGCGTGTTCATCGCGCTCGCCGCGATGGACATCGGCACCGCCTTCGGCTCGCTCGGCGCGCGGCGCGAGATGTTCGTCGGCTTCCTCGCCGAGCCGGCGCTGCTGATGGTGCTGTTCACCGCGTCGCTGATCTCGGGCTCGACGTCGCTGCCGACGATCGTCGACACGTTCGCGCACCGCGAGCTCGCGATCTATCCGAGCCTCGCGTTCGCCGGCGTCGCGTTCACGATGGTGTCGCTCGCCGAGAACGCCCGCATCCCGGTCGACAATCCGGCGACGCATCTCGAGCTCACGATGATCCACGAGGCGATGATCCTCGAGTACTCGGCGCGGCACCTCGCGCTGATCGAATGGGCGGCGGCGCTCAAGCTCTTCAACTACTCGTGCATCGGCCTCGCGCTGTTCTTCCCGTTCGGCATCGCCGACGCCGGGCGCCGACTGGCTGGCGATCGCTCGGCGCCGACGCCGGTGCTGATCGCCAAGCTCGCCGTCGGCGGCTTCGCTGCTGGCGCTGATCGAGACGCTGTCGGCGAAGATGCGCATCTTCCGCGCGCCCGAGTTCCTCGGCACCGCGTTCCTGCTCGCGGTGCTGGCGATGCTGGTCAACCAGATGCTCGGCAGCTGAGGCCATCAGCCGATGCGCGATCCCGCTCTACGCGCAGCTGATCAACCTGCTCGCCGCGATCCTGCTGCTGCTCGCGTTCGCGATGCTGGCGCAGCGGCGCGTGCTGTCGCTCGATCAACCTGTTCGCGCGCGCAGGGCTCGCGCTCGCGTGTCTCGACGGCGATCGTCGCGTTCGCGCACCGACCAGCCGCATCTGTACTGCGTCGGCCGGACTGACGTTCGCTGCTCAAGGTCGGTGCTGCTGCCGTGGCTCCTGCACCGGCTGATCCGCCAGCTCGACGTCAAATGGGACGTCGAAGGCCTGATCAACATCCCGACGACGATGCTGATCGGCATCGTGCTGGTCGTGTTCTCGTTCAATCTCGCGCTGCCCGATCTCGCAGCTCGCGAGCACGGTGACGCGCGCGACGCTCGGCATCGCGATGGCGAGCGTGATGCTGTCGTTCCTGATGATGATCACGCGGCGCAAGGCGATCCCGCAGGTGATCGGCTTCCTGGCGATGGAAAACGGCCTGTTCTTCGCGGCGACCAGCGCGACCTACGGCATGCCGATGGTGGTCGAGCTCGGCATCGCGCTCGACGTGCTGGTCGGCGATGCTGATCCTCGGCGTGTTCTTCTTCCAGATCCGCGAGCAGTTCGACAGCCTCGATCTGCAAGCATCTGGAGAAGCTGAAGAGCGAGTGAACGCGTGATCGAGATCCTCGCCGTCGCTCGGGCTTCCGCTCGCCGGCGCGGCTGCTGCTCGCGCTCGATCGGCGAGCGCGACACGCCGCCGCGCGTCAACGTCGCCGTCGAGCTTCTCGACGCTTCGTCGCCGCCGTCGCGCTGACCGTGCGCGTCGATCGTCGACGGCCCGCTGCTCGCGCTCGACCGGCAGTTCTTCGTCGACCCGTTCAACGTGTTCCTGGTCGCGCTGACGGCCTTCGTCGGCTTCACGACGTCGATCTTCTCGCGGCCGTACATGCGTATCGAGCAGCGAGCACGGCCGCCTGACGCCGGCGCGGCTGCGGCTCTACCACAGCATGTACCAGCTCTTCAACTTCACGATGCTGCTCGCGCTGCTGACCAACAACATGGGCATCCTGTGGGTCGCGATGGAGGCGGCGACGCTCGACGACGGTGCTGCTGGTGTCGCTCTACCGCACGCCGGCGAGCCTCGAGGCGGCGTGGAAGTACTTCATCCTCTGCGGCGTCGGCATCGCGCAGGCGCTGTTCGGCACGATCCTGCTCTACTTCGCCGCGGAGAAGCTGCTCGGCGCCGGCGGCGGCGCGCTGCTGTGGACGCGAGCTCGACGACGTCAAGAGGCCAGCTCGAGCCGACGGTGCTGTCGCTCGCGTTCGTGTTCCTGCTGGTCGGCTACGGCACGAAGGTCGGGCTGGTGCCGCTGCACAACTGGCTGCCCGACGCGCACGCCGAAGGCCCGACGCCGGTCTCGGCGGTGCTCTCGGGCTGCTGCTCAACGTCGCGCTGTACGCGCGTCGTGCGCTGCAAGGTGCTGGTCGAGGGCTCGCTGCACACGTCGTTCGCGCGGGAGCTGATGATGGGCTTCGGCCTGCTCTCGGTCGTCGTCGCGGCGTTCTTGCTGTCGCGCCAGAAGGACGTCAAGCGGCTGTTCGCCTACTCGTCGATCGAGCACATGGGCATCATCACGTTCGCCTTCGGCATGGGCGGCGCCGATCGCCAACTTCGCCGGCCTGCTGCACATGACCGTGCACTCGCTCACCAAGTCGCGCGATCTTCTTCGCCGTCGGCCACGCGACGCAGAAGGCCGGCACGCAGGTGATGGACGACATCCGCGGCCTGATCACGATCAGCCCGACGATCGGCTGGGGACTGGTGCTCGGCACGCTGGCGATCCTCGGCATGCCGCCGTTCGGCGTGTTCGCGAGCGAATTCCTGATCCTCATCACGGCGATGCGCGAGCAGCCGTGGGCGACGCCGTTCCTGCTGCTCGCGCTCGGCGTCGCGTTCGCCGCGGTGTTCTCGCAAGGTGCAGCCGATGGTGTTCGGCGAGACGACGGCGAAGCGCCTGCCGCATCCGACCGGCGATGATCCCGGTGTTCGTCCATCTCGCGCTCGTGCTGATGCTCGGGCTGTGGATTCCGCCGTTCCTCGCCGACTGGTATCGGCAGGCGGCGCGGCTGATCGGATGAGCAGATGAACGTCGTCCCGACTCGGATCTCGCGCCGCGACGCTGCTGGCGCCGTGCCGGCGCAGCGCTGCCGCGGTGCAGCTCGGGCCAGCTGCTGACCGCGTGCCGCCTCGCCGTGGGAGCAAGGCGGGCGCCTCGTCGCGCTGTGGGCGACCGACGAGCGCGACCGCAAGCGCGGGCTTCGCGCCTGCGCGTCGTGCTGCGCGATCGCCGACGGGCTCACCATGCTCGAGCACGCGCTGCCCGACGACGACGCGCGCGTATCCGGACCTCGTCGACGATCTTTCCCGCGGCGAACCGGATGCAGCGCGCGGCGTTCGATCTGCGTCGGCGTCGCATGCGACGCCGACGATCAGCGGCCCTGGATCGTGGCAGGCGAGCCTGGCCGATCGACCGCTTTCCGCTGCGCCGCGACTTCGAGGCGCTCGCCGCAAGTGGGAGCCGGCGAGGAGGACTACCCGTTCGTCCGCGTCGAGCGGCGACGGCGTGCACGAGATCCCGGTCGGACCGGTGCACGCCGGCATCATCGAGCCCGGGCACTTCCGCTTCCAGGTCGTCGGCGAGAAGGTGCTGCGGCTCGAGGAGCGGCTCGGCTACGTCCACAAGGGCATCGAGAAGCGCTTCGAGTCGCTGCCGCTCGCTCGACGGCTACCGGCTCGCGGGCACGCGTCTCGGGCGACAGCACGGTCGCCTACGCGTGGGCCTACGCGCAGGCGCTCGAAGCGATCGCCGACGTCGACGATCCCGCCGCGCGCGCTGTGGCTGCGCGCGCTGCTGCCTCGAGCGCGAGCGCATCGCGAATCATCTGGGCGACCTCGGCTATCTCGGCAACGACGGCGGCTTCGCGTTCGGCCTGGCGCAGTTCTCGCGGCTGCAAGGAAGACGTGCTGCGCGCTGAACGAAGCAAGCGTTTCGGCCACCGCCTGATGATGGACGTGGTCGTGCCGGGCGGCGTCGCGCGCGATGCTCGCCGCCGCGCGATGCAGCCGCGATGCGCGCGCAGTGCGCAGCCGCTGCAGCGCGAGATCGCGTGCTGCGCGACATCTACGACGAGCACGCCGGCTTGCAGGACCGCTTCCGTGCGTGCGCCGGGTGCGTCAGCCGGAACTCGCCGCGAAACTCGGCCTCGACGGACTCGCGGCCCGCGCGAGCGGACTCACGCGACCGATCTGCGCTGCGATTTCGCCGGCGCCGCCGTACGACGCGCTCGCGCGTGCGCAGGTGCGACGCATGCGCGGCGGCGACGTCGCGGCGCGCGTCGCCGTGCGCTTCGACGAGACTGTTCGAGTCGCTGCGCCTGATCGCAGCGATCCTCGACGCGATGCCCGAAGGCGAGCATCGCAGCGGATCTCCCGGCGACGTCGCCGGCGTTCGCGCTCGGCGCTCGGCTGCGTCGAAGGCTGGCGCGGCCCGGTCGTCGATCGCGCTCGGAAAGCGGACCCGAACGGCGACGCATCCGCCGCTGCCATCGCGCACGATCCGTCGTGGCAGAACTGGCCGGTGCTCGAGCACGCGGTGATCGGCAACATCGTTCCCGACTTTCCGCTGATCAACAAGTCGTTCAACCTCAGTCTACAGCGGGCACGATCTGTGAGCGCCGCGCGAGCGCGAGCCTGACGCATGTGGAAGATCCTCCGCCAGATCGCGCCGGACCGGCATCCGCAGCGAGGCCGCCGCCGCGCCGGCCGACGACGCGCTGCGCGTCGAGGCCGAGCGCATCCAGCGCGAGCTGCTCGCGCACGCTCGGCCGCGCGCTGACGATCCGCCAGGTCGACGCCGGCTCGTGCAACGGCTGCGAGCTCGAGATCCACGCGCTCGACAATCCGTACTACAACCTCGAAGGGCTCGGCATCCGCTTCGTCGCCAGCCCGCGCCACGCCGACATGCTGCTGGTGACCGGCCCGGTGTCGCAGCACATGGCGATCTGCGCTCGACGCGCACCTACGACGCGACGCCGGCTCCCAAGCTCGTCGTCGCGGTCGGCGACTGCGGCTGCGACCGGCGGCATCTTCGGCGCGAGCTACGCGAGCCTGCGGCGGCGTCGCGCAGCGTCCTGCCGGTCGACGTCGTCGTGCCGGGCTGCCCGCCGGCGCCGATCGAGATCCTGCGCGGCATCCTGACGGCGGTGCGCCGCGTGCCGGCGCCGACGCGGCCGTCGAGCGCCCGATGGGTGCAGTAGTCTCGCCGCGCAGCGGCCGCGCCAGCGAGCGCGCTGCTCGAGCTATCCATGATCGGCAGCCGCCGGCTCGAGACCAGGATATGCCGCGACCAGACCAGGCCTGGGATACCTCGAAGAACTGAAGCGCCAGGCCGACGACGGCACTGGCCCAGCAAACGGCAGGACATCGGCGCGCTGCAGCGCAACGCGCTGCTCACCGATGCCGCCTGCCAGACGGTCGCGCGCTACTTCGGCGACGCTGGCGCGCCAGCTCAACGTGCTGCAGCCGGTGTCGAAGGCGCGTCTGGCGCTTCGACCAACCGCACGCTCGTTCAGCCAGCTCCGCTTCAGCGACTTCCGCGCCGACTCGCGCCTCGAAGAAGCTGCGCGACGCAGAGGTCTTCGACCACGTCGTCCTCGAGCTTCTCGGCCAAGACCGGCACGCGGGTGACGATCGCCAAGGACTTCCCGCCCGAGATCGAGAAGCTCGGAGGCGCGCCTGCGCCAGTGCGGCGCGCACTACGACAGCGAAGTGATCCGCGACCCGGAGACCGGCCAGCTTCGTCGAGAAGCGCTTCGAGCTGCTCGCCGACTTCCAGGAGCAGCGTCCGCGTCCTGCCCGACCACGACAGCGCCAGGATCACGTTCCACATCGCCAACCTCGACGGCTTCGAGACGGTGAGCGTCGTCTTCCCGGCGTTCGAGGTCGGCACCGCGCGGCTCGACGAGCTGGCGCGCTGGATCAACGGCGAGCCGCACGGCGTTCCCGCGCGACGGCCAGCACATGCGCCGCGTCGCCGCCTGACGCCCGGGCTACGCCGGCGGCTGTCCGCCGCCGGCCCGCTAAACTGCAGTCTTTGCCGCACCGCCTCGCCATGCCGCTCTTCTGGAAGCCCTACACCTCCGACGTCACCGCCTTCATCGACGAGCTGAAGGCGAAGAAGCCGACCCTCGAGGACGAGCAGCGGCGCGGCCGCTCGATCTGCTCTGGGACCGCCGCATCGACCGCCAGCGCCGAGGCCGAGTACGACGAGGCGCAGCGTGCCGCAGCAGCCCTACGTCTACCAGACCGCGCAGCGCTGAGCGCGCGCCGCAGCGGATCGAGGTCGTCGAAGCCGATCGCCGAGGCTCGGCGGTCGACGCGAGCGATGCGGTCGACGGCATCGCCGTCGCGCGGCTCTACGGCGAGCCGCTGTTCGACGCTGCCGCAGGACCTCTACATCCCGCCCGACGCGCTCGAGGTCTTCCTCGAGGCCTTCGAAGGCCCGCTCGACCTGCTGCTCTACCTGATCCGGCAGGCAGAACTTCAACATCCTCGACATCCCGCTGGCGAGCGTGACGCGCCAGTACCTGGCCTACGTCGAGCAGATCCGCACGCGCAACCTCGAGCTCGCCAGCCGACTACCTGCTGATGGCGGCGATGCTGATCGAGATCAAGTCGCGCATGCTGCTGCCGCCGAGGAAGAGCGCCGACGGCAAGGAGGCCGAGGACCCGCGCGCCGAGCTCGTGCGCCGCCTGATCGAGTACGAGCAGATGAAGCTCGCCGCCGCGCGGCTCGACGCGCTGCCGCTGCTCGGCCGCGACTTCCTGCGCGCCCAGGTCGCGATCGAGCGAGTCGCTGGCGGCCGCGGCTGCCCGACGGTCGCGCCGCCGACCTGCGCGACGCCTGGCCGACATCCTGACGCGCGCGCCAGCCTGCACCAGCACCACCTGATCTCGCGCGAGCAGCTGAGCGTGCGCGAGCACATGAGCATCGTCGCTGCGCGCGCCTGCAGGGCCGCCGCTTCGCCGATGTTCGAGGAGCTGTTCGACGCCGCGCGCGGCCGCGCCGGTGTCGTCGTCACCTTCATCGCCCTGCTCGAGCTGGCGCGCGAGCACCTGCTCGAGGTGACCCAGGCCGAGGCGTTCGCGCCGATCTACGTCAGGCTCGCGTACCAGGCGCGTGAGCCGGCGGCGCCGCCGCCCCGGCCTCGAGTTCAGCTGCCAGGAGCAGCAGTCCGCCGAGGCCGAGCGACACCGGCCGGCAGGCCCCAGCGCTCCCACTTCGAGACCGCGTCGCCGGCGATCGACCTCGACCGGCACCGGCGTCGTCTCGAGCACGCGTGTGCGTGACCGAGTCCTCGAGCATCCGGGTGATCGAGTTCTTGCGCGCCGTGCCCATGACGATGCGGTGCACGCCGAGCCGCCGCGCGGCGCGACAGATCTCCTCGGCGCGCTCGCCGGTCGCCCAATGCGTCTGGTACGGCACGCCGGCGTCGCGTCAGGAGCGCGACGGCCGCCGCCATCGCGACGTCGGCGCGGTCGTGGAGCCAGCCCTCGCGGTCCTGGCGCGGCTGACGAAACGCGCCGCATGGCGCGACAGCCGCGGCTGCACGTTGAGCAGGTGCAGCTCCAGCTCGTGATGGCGCCGGTATTCGGCGATCGCGTGGCGGATCGGCGCGCAGCGCGTTGCGTCGAGCGCGTCGACGGGGACGAGGACGTTCAGCACGGCGAGTCTCTCCTTCGTGTTCGGGCAGCGGCATCGGCGCGGCGCCGCCGGCGCCGCGTCGCTTCGCTGGCGAGGCCGCGCGCGTGAGCGGACGACGCCAGCCGGGCATGGATGCGCGACTCGAGGTGGCGATGGTTCCTGAGGAACGCCGGCGCCGCAGGACGATCGGAATCGCCAGGTAGCGCGAGCAGCCGGAGCATCGGCGTCGCCGCGAGCCAGGCTTGAGCAGCGGCTCGCCGTTGATCATCTTCACCGCCGTCCAGACGAGCACGCCGGCGCCGACGTAGACGACGCCGGGATAGCGATCGACGACCTTGAGCACGATCGTGCTGCCCCAGACGACGATCGGCACGCTGATCAGCGAGGCCCGGCGACGACGAGCAGATAGCTGCCGTGCGCGGCGCCGGCGACGGCGAGCACGTTGTCGAGGCCCATCACGCGCGTCGGCGACGACGATCGTCCGCATCGCGCCCCAGAAGCGTCGCCGGCGCCGGCGCGTGCCGTCGCCCTGCGCCGTCGCTCGGGCAGGAGCAGCCGGTAGGCGATCCAGAGCAGCAGCAGCGCCGCCGGCGAGCAGCAGGCCCGGGATGTGGAGCAGCCAGACGACGATCACCGTCATCAGGCTGCGCACGACGATCGGCACCGACCGCGCCCCAGACGATCGCGCGCTTCTGCAGCGCCGCCGGCAGGCTGCGCGCGGCGAGCGCGATGACGATCGCGTTGTCGCCGGCGAGCACGAGGTCGATGACGACGATCGCGAGCAAGCGCGGAGAGGAAGGCGGCGGGATCCATCGGCGGTCGCGGTCGCGGTCGGTGCGGGCATGCGCCGATTCTGCGAAGCGCCGCCGCCGCGAGCGCTTCGCGAATCGCGATCGATCGCGAATCGCGATCGATCGACTCGCGCCGTACGATCGCGCCGCGACACAGGGCTTCGCCCGCTGCCAGAATGCGGCGTCGCGCGCGTCCTCTGGGTCGCGCGTGCAAAGCGGGAGTAGTTCGCGCCCCGGCTCGCCGGGACGTCCGATGTCGTCGTCAATACGGGCCGCGAGGCCCCGGCGTCTCGGGTGCCTATCGGCACGAGCAAGACCTTTGCCTTTCTCTCGACCAGGAACGGCAATGACGACCCGCTCAGCTCACCGCCGCTCTGCGCCGCTATTTGCGCCACGGCACTCCTGCCCCAGCTTGCCGCGCTCGAGGCCGTCGTCCGCCTCGGCAGCGCGACGCGCGCGGCGCAGGCGCTGTGCATCGCCCAGCCGACCGTCTCGGGCCACCTGCAGCAAGCTCGGCGACGCGCTCGGCGTGCGCCTGTTCGAGCTGCGCGGCAAGCGCCTGGTGCCGACCGCCGCGGCGCTCGCGCTGCTGCAGGCGACGCACGAAGTCTCGGCCGCGCTCGCGCGCTGCGAGCAGACGCTCGGCGCCTATCGCGACGATGGCTCGCGCGGTCTAGGGCGGCAGGGGTCAGAGCGCGCTGGCTGGAAATCCTGGACCCGACCTATCCCTCGGAGAGCCAGCGGCCACGTCAGTCTCACCGGGGCACATCGGAGATAGCAGCAGCCATGCCGCCTGACACGGACAACCGCGAGAGTGATCCTGGCCGCCGCAATACTGGCCTCGGCGCCGGCCTGGGGCACGGCCGCGATGCACGGCCGGCATGCGGCGCGCGCCCGCGGAGCGGGAGCGAGCGCAGCGCCGGCGACGCCGGCCGCCTCGACACCTCCCGCCTCCGCCAAGCGCGCCCCGCGTGCGGCACATGCGTCAAAGTGGGCGGCTCGTGTTCGGCACCGGGGTCACGATGCTGCGGCAGCGCTGCGTCGGCCGAACTGACAGCTTCTGCGCCGCACCGTGACGCGATGAACGCACCGCGGTTCGACGAGCGCGTCCTGCCCCTATGCCGCGCTCTGTCCTGCTCGCCGAGCTTGAAGGCGATCATCGCCCGCAGCTTGTTCGGCAGCACCGGCTTGATCAGCAGGTGGAAGTCGTGCTCGAGCGCTTCCTTGTCGTGGCCGGTCATGCTGCTGCCGGTGACGACGATCGCCGGCAGCGCTGCGCCGAAGCGCTGGCGCAGCGAGTCGATCGCGGCGACGCCGGTCTCGCCGTGCTCGAGCCGGTAGTCGGCGATGACGCAGCGCCGGGCTGCACGCGCCGTCGGTCGCTCGCCTCGGCCCAGGCGCGCGGTCGCGCCGACGCTGTCGAACGCGACGATGCTCGCGCCCCAGCCGCGCAGCAGCACCTCGAGGCCCTCGCGCACCGCCGGCTCGTCCTCGACGATCGACGATCAGCGCGGCCGTCGAGCGTCATGCCGATCGGCCCCTTGCCGCGGCAGCGCGCGCTGCCGCCGCGCGCGGCGCCGTGCCGACCGGCAGCTCGAGCGTGAACACCGAGCCGCGGCCGAGCTCGGAGCGCAGCGAGATCGGCGCGTCCATCAGCTCGGCCAGCCGCTTGACGATCGCCAGGCCGAGGCCGAGGCCCTTCTGCTGCTCGGCCGAGCGCCGCCGCGCGTGCCCGGCACCTGGTAGAACTCCTCGAAGACGCGCGCCCGCTCGCTCGGCGCTGATGCCCGGGCCGGTGTCCCAGACCTGCAGGCGGAGCTCGCTCGCCGCGCCGGCGGCAGCTGACCAGCGACCGAGCCGTCGTCGGTGTAGCGGATCGCGTTCGACACCAGGTTGCGCACGATGCGCTCGACCAGCAGCGGATCGGCGAGGGCGACATGCTGGCCGCCGCGGACGCGCAGCGCCAGGCCCTTCTCGAACGCCGTCGGCTCGAAGTGCAGGCGCAGCTTCCTGAAGATGTCGCCGAGCTCGGAAGTTCTGCGGGTTGCACCTCGACGCCGCCGCTGTCGATCCGGGTGATGTCGAGCAGCTCGGAGAACAGGCCCTCGAGCGCATCGACCGATTCGTTGATGCTGTTGACGAGCTGCGCCACCTCGGGCTCGTGGGTGCGCTGCGCGCAGCGCCTCGGCGAACAGGCCCATCGCATGCAGCGGCTGGCGCAGGTCGTGGCTGGCGGCGGTGAAGAACTGGGTCTTGGCGCGGTTGGCGACCTCGGCCTCGTGGCGCGCCGCGTCGGCGACGGCCTTCTCGGCGCGCAGCTGCTCGGCGAGCGTCTCGGTGCGCAGCTTCAGGCCGATGACGCTGTCGAACGATGCGCGGTAGTTGCGGCCGAGCAGGATGGTCATCGCCATCGCCACCGCCATCAGCGATGCGCGAGCTGCCAGCTGAGCGTCGCGTGCCTGCAGCGCGACGCGCGGCGATCGCCGGCACGAAGACCAGCGCACGAAGGCGACGAACAGGCGGAACTGCGGCGCCGAGGATCGGCACGCAGGCGACGCAGAAGGTGTAGACGACGAGCACCAGCGCGAGCTGCTGCGGCCGCGTGCCGTAGGCCGAGAACAGCCACGCCGCCGCGCCCCAGAGCGCGCCCGGCGACGAGCACGCCGCGCCTGCCAGGTGCGCAGCCGCGCGAGCAGGCGCCGGTCGGCTGCGTCGGCTCGTCGCCGGGCGAAGCGCACGGCGAGCGCAGGCGCAGCAGCCAGACGATCGCGAAGCGCGACGCCCCAGCACGATCAGCAGCGGCCGCGGCGCGACGCCGGCGAACGATCATCGACGATCAGGACCGCGCCGACCGCGTGGCCGGCGAGCGAGGTGCGGTTGAAGGCGAAGGTGCCGCGGACGTGGTCGCGCAGCAGCAGCGAAGGCTGTCGAGCGGGCGCCTCGACGGCGCCGGCGCGAGCCGGCTGGCGCGCGCGGCGGCGTGCCGCGCCGGCCGCGCTCAGTGCGATCGGACGCGTGAGCCATGGCGCGACCGCCCCCTGGCTCGGCATCTGGCTCACCGCGAGCACGGCCTGCGTGCGCGAGTTGACGCCGAGCGCGCGCAGCACCGCGGCGACGTGGTCCTTGACGGTCTCGACCGAGAGGTCGAGCTCGCGCGCGATCAGCTTGTTCGACTGGCCGCGCAGCAGCAGCGCCGAGCACGTCGGTCTGGCGCGGCGTCAGCTTGAACGCGGCGCAGCGCCGCAGCGCGCTGGGCGGCGTGCTGGAGTCCGCCGGTGCGGCGCGGCCGGCGCCGGTCGCGGCGGCGTCGCCGTCGCTGGCCCATGCGTCATCGGCGGCACGTAGATGCCGCCCGACATGACGACGTGCAGCGCCTCGATCAGCGTCTCGTTGCTGGCGCGCTTGGGCACGAAGCCCATCGCGCCGAGGTCGATCGCGCGGATCACGTCGGCGCTGCGGTCCGACGCCGAGACGACGACCACCGGCACCGCCGGCCAGCCGTTGCGCAGCTCGACCAGCAGGTCGAAGCCGTCGGCATCGCCCAGGCGCAGGTCGAGCAGCACGAGGTCGAAGCCGTCGGCTCGGCGCGCGAGCGCCTCGCGCGCGCTGCGCGTGCGCCGCTCGACGCCCGACCACCGACGACGTGCGGCTGCCGATGCCCTCGATCGACGCTTCTGCAAGCGCGCGTGAGGATCAGCGGATGGTCGTCGATCAGCAGGACCTTCATGGCAGGTCTCTCAGGCATAAGCGTGCGCGCCAACCGACTCGGCGATGCAGACCGGCTTGTCGCGAGCCCTCGCGCTCCATCGTCGACCTCGACACGTCAGCTGCGCGCCGCCGTCGATCGGCTCGTACGTCGAGCAGCTTGAAGCGGCCGCGCAGACGGCTGCCGCGCGGCACCGGCGCCGGGAAGCGCACCTTGTTCAGGCCGTAGTTGACGCCCATCCGCGTCGTCGAGCACCTCGATCGCCGAAGCGCCCATCTCGGGCAGCAGCGGAGAGCGTGAGGAAGCCGTGCGCGATCGTCGTGCCGAACGGCCCGGCCTTCGCCCGCTCGGGATCGACGTGGATCCACTGGTGGTCGCCGGTGGCGTCGGCGAAGAGCTGGATCCGCTCCTGCGTCACCGTCGATCCAGTCGCTCGTCGGCGATGTGCTGCGCCGACCAGCGGCTGCAGCTCGGCGAGTTGGCGAAGTTCGCATCGAGGTCACGCCTCAGTTCACCCAGGTGATGATCGGCTCCCATTGCTCGCGGTCGCGCTCGAAGCGGGTCGAGGCGACGTCCCAGAGCGTCAGCCCGTGGGCGGCGAGGTGGACGTAGTTCTGCGTGTCGCGCAGAAAGCCCGAGCAGCGGCACGTCGCACCGCTGTCGAGGAAAGCTGCGCAGCTGGTCGGTCGAGATCGTGCCTTCGCGCGTGCGCATGCCGACCACCGCGAGCTGCACGCTGTCGCTGCGCCGATGGGCGAGCAGCTGGTTGATGAAGTCGTGCGTCGCGTGGATGTCGAAGATGCTCGGCTGCAGCGGGATCAGCACCTTGTCGGCGAGCTTCATCACCTCGTCGAGGCGCTTGCCGTGCAGGCCGGCGGGCGTGTCGAGCATGACGATGGGTGGTGCCCTTGGGCGGGCGCACGACGTCGCCATGGGTCGGTCTCCCAGGCGCTGATCTTCGGCAGTCCGGCGGGCCGCAGGCCGAGCCAGGTGCGCGACGACTGCTGGCGGTCGACGTCGCCCGAGCATCACGGCATGGCCGCGCGAGGCGAGGTAGCCCGCGAGGTTGGTGGCGACAGCGTCGTCTTGCCGACGCCACCCTTCGGGTTGGCGACCACGATCACCGGCATGCAGCCCTCCCTCTGTCGGTTTTGCGGTTATGTTAGCGGCGCCCGGCGCCCGCGCCATCCCGACGATACCGCGCGCCCCGCCCATGGCCACTCACCCGAACCGATCGCCGCCGCCGGCCGAGCGCCACCGCGCCCGGCCGAGATCCTCGTCCTCGTCGCCCACCCCGAGCTCGAGCAGTCGCGCGCCAACCGGCGCCTGCTCGATGCAGCGCGGCGCTGCAGGCGACGCGACGCCGCGCCGGGTCGACGGTGCGCGACCTCTACGCGCTCTATCCCGACTACCTGATCGACGTCGGCGCCGAGCAGGCGGCGCTCGCAGCGGCGCAGCTGGTCGTCTGGCAGCAGCCGATCCACTGGTACGGCATGCCGCCGCTGCTGAAGCTCTGGCTCGACGAGGTGCTCGCCTTCGGCTGGGCCTACGGGCCCGGCGGCACCGCGCTGCGCGGCAAGGACCTGTGGCTCGTCGCCACCACCGGCGGCCCCGAGGACTCGTACCGGCCCGACAGCTACAACCGCTACTTCTTCGACGCCTTCCTGCCGCCCTACGAGCAGACCGCGGCGCTCTGCGGCATGCGCTTCCTGCCGCCGCTGCTGCTGCACGGCGCGCACAAGGCGAGCGACGCCGAGCTCGCGCGCGCATGCCGACGCGTACGTGCGGCGGCTGCGCCGGCTATCCCGACTGGCCCGAGATCGAGCCGGTCGACGCCGTGCGTCGCCGTGCGAGGTGCCGCCGAACGCGCGCCCGGCCGATCGCGAACGTCATGGAACCGTGCAGAGCCGCGCATGGAACACGGCGCCTGGCTCACCGGTCAGCCTCGTCTATCTCGCCGCCGCGGTGATCGCCGGTGCCGCTGGCACGCTTCTCGGCCTCGGCTCGATCATCGGCTACCTCGGCGCCGGCATCCTGATCGGGCCCTGGGGCTGCAGCTCGTCACGCGACCCGACGAGCATGCTCGCAGCTTCGCCGAGTTCGGCGTCGTGCTGATGCTGTTCCTGGTCGGCCTCGAGCTCGAGCCGCAGCGGCTCTGGTCGCTGCGCAAGCCGATCTTCGGCTGGGGCAGCGTGCAGCTGTTCGGCTCGGCCGCTGCTGCTCGCGCTGCGGCGCGCTGGCTTCGGCGTCGACTGGCGGCTGGCGGTGGTCGCCGCGCTCGGCCTGGCGATGTCGTCCACGGCGATCGGCCTCGGCGTCCTCGCCGAGCGCAACCTGATGGCGACGACCTCGGGCGAGGGCGTCCTCAGCGTCGCGCTGCTGCAGGACATCGCCGCGATCCCGATCCTGGCGCTGGTGCCGCTGCTCGTCGCCGTCAGCGCGGCGCGGCGCGGCGACGGCGGCGGCTGGCTCGGCGCGGCCAAGGCGATCGGCACGATCGCCGCCATCATCCTCGGCGGCCGGCTGCTGCTGCGCCCGGCGCTGCGCTGGATCGCCAAGCAGCGACACGCCCGAGATCTTCACCGCCGCGTCGCTGCTGCTGGTCGTCGCCACCGCGGCGCTGATGCAGCCGGTGGGCCTGTCGATGGCGCTCGGCGCCTTCCTCGCCGGCGTGCTGCTCGCCGAGAGCGAATACCGGCGCGAGCTCGAGACCGACATCGAGCCGTTCAAGGGCCTGCTGCTCGGCCTGTTCTTCATCGCCGTCGGCATGAGCATCGACTTCGCGGTGGTGCTCGCAGCAGCCGCTGGCTGATCGCCGCCGTGGTCGTCGGCTTCCTGCTGCTCAAGGCCGCGCGTGCTCTGGGCGATGGCGCGCGCGATGCCGATCCCGCAGCTCGAGCGGCCGGTCTTCATCATCCTGCTCGCGCAGGGCGGCGAGTTCGGCTTCGTCGTCTTCCAGACCGCGGCGCAGGCCGGCGTGATCTCGGCGCCGGCGTGCGTCGTTCCTGGTCGCCGCGGTGGCGATCTCGATGCTGCTGACGCCGCTGCTGCTGCGTCGCCGCCGACCGCTGGTGGATCCGCGCTCCTGGCAGCGGCGCAGCGCCGCGACGGCTCGAGCGAGCTCGACGAGCCGCAGAACGACGCCGGTCATCATCGCCGGCTTCGGCCGCTACGGCCAGATCGTCGGCCGCATGCTGTTCGCCAACGGCATCACGCCGACCGTGCTCGACCACGACGCCGAGCAGATCGAGGCGTTGCGCCGCTTCGGCTGGCGCGTCTACTACGGCGACGCGACGCGGCTCGACCTGATGCGCACGCGCCGGCGCCGACAAGGCGCGCGTGATCGTGCGTGGCGATCGACGACATCGAGCAGAGCGTCGAGCTGCGCGCGCATGGTCGCGCGAGAACTTCCCGACGCTGACGATCGTCGCGCGCGCGCGCAACGTCCAGCACTACTACGAGCTGTACGAGCTCGGCGTGACGCTGATCGAGCGCGAGACGCTCGACTCGGCGCTGATGAGCGCGCGCAGCGCGCTCGAAGCAGCTCGGCTGGCAGCCGCACCAGGCGCGAAACCTGGCGCTGCGCTTTCGCCGCCACAACGTCGCCCAGCTGGCGGCGATGGCGCCGCACCGCAAGGACGAGGCGCACGCTGATCGCCGCCGCCAAGCAGGGCCGCCAGCAGCTCGAGGAGCTGCTTCGCGCTCGAGCGCCAGCAGGCCGCGGCGCGGCAGGCGCGCGCCGGCTGGAGCGAGACCGGCGCCACCGCGCCGCAGGAACCCCAGAGCTTGCGCGCGGGCCGCGTCTGGAACGCGAACAACGCGAACACGCGCGGTGCCTAGCCCCAGTGCAGGCAGCGCATGGCTGAGGGCCCCGACTGGAAGCCCTCGAAGACATGGCGCGGCGCTTCGTCCAATCGCGCCGCGCCGACGGCGTAGAGCAGCGGGAAGCAGTGATCCGCGCGTCGGCACGGCGATCCGCGCCGCCTTCAGCTGGTCATAGGCGACGAGCGCGCCGCGATCGCCGGTGTCGAGGGCACGCTTGATCTGCTGGGATCGAAGTCTTCCGCCCAGGCGGTGAGCCCGTGGTGCCGTCTCACCGGCCGAGCGCTCGGTCGCCGACAGGTTGTGGACGATGTTGCCGCTGCCGAGGACCAGCACGCCGTCGTCGCGCAAGGCAGGCGAGCGAGCCGGCCGATCGCCAGGTGATAGGCCGCTGGCTGGGCGATGTCGATCGAGAGCTGGAACACCGGCACGTTGGCCGCCGGATAGAGCCGGTGCAGCACCGTCCAGGCGCCGTGGTCGAGGCCGCGCTCGCCGTCGATCGCGTTGGCGCGCGGCTCGAGCCCGGCCGCGGCGCGCTGCCGCCAGCGCCGGCGCGCCCGGCGCCGGATAGGTCATCGCGTGCAGCTCGGCCGGAAAGCCGCCGAAGTCGTGGATCGTCTCGGGTGCGCTCGCTGCCGAGACGCGCGTGCTGCGCGGCGTCAGCCAGTGCGCCGAGACGACGACGATCGCGCGCGGCAGGCCGATCTCGTAGTTCCAGCGCTGCAGCGTGCGGGTGAAGCGGGTTGTCCTGAGCGCGTTCATCGGCGAGCCGTGGCCGACGAAGATCGCCGGCGCGCGGCCGCGCAGCGCCGGCCGGTCGTCGGCCGCGACCGCCGCCGGCGCGGCGCGAGGGCGCGGCGCAGGCCCTGGGCGATCGCTTCGGTGAAGGCGAGCCCGGTCGCGACGGCGACGAGGACGCGGCGCCGCGGCGCGCGGCGGTCCGTCGCCGGCATCGCGGTTCGCGCTCATTCGATCCGGCACGCCTCGTCGAACGAGAGGCGCGGGTTGCGCGCGAACACCTTGCCCGGGTCGCCGCTGGCCGAGGTTGCAGATGAAGTTGGTCTTGATCTCGCGTGCCGGCCCAGAACGCGGCGTCGATCTTGGCGTGGTCGAAGCCGCTCATCGGCCCGCAATCGAGGCCGAGCGCGCGCGCCGCGATGATGAAGTAGCCGCCCTGCAGGCTCGAGTTGCGAAACGCGGTCGCGTCGGCGAACTCCTTCTTGCCGACGAACCACGACTTGCGCGTCGGCGTGCGGGAAGAGGAACGGCAGCTTGTCGTAGAACGCCATGTCCATGCCGATGATCGCCGTCACCGGCGCCGCGCGCGTCTTCTCGACGTTGCCGCGGCGAGACGCATTCGAGCAGCTTCGCCTTGGCCGCGGGCGAGCGGACGAAGACGATCCGCGCCGGCGATGCTGTTGGCCGAGGTCGGCGCCCACTTCATCAGGTCGTAGATCTGGCGCAGCTCGCTGTCGGAGATCGGCTCGGCCGTGAAGCCGTTGTGGGTGCGGGCGTTCGTCGAAGAGCTGTTCGGTGGTGACGTTCATGGCGGCGGCCTGCGGCCGGCCGGGGTGAGCGATGACGCGATTTTCGCGCGCGCGGCCGGCTCGCGTGCTGGAGCGTTTCGTCGGCGCGCGTTCGCGCCGCTTGAACGGCCGCGCCGACAATCGCAGCCATGTTCGCGCCCTCGCCGACGACGTCCGGCGCTTCTTCGTCGAAGCGCGGCGCAAGCGCCGCAGCGGCGCGCCGCTGACGCCGCTCGAGACGATCGCCGCCGACTGGATCGCCGAGCATCCCGAATACGCACGACGAGCTCGGCCGACGCTCGACGCGGCGCTGCGCCGCGCGTCTACGACGGCAGGACGGCCGCGAGCAATCCGTTCCTGCACCTGTCGATGCACCTGTCGATCAGCGAGCAGGTCGTCGATCGACCAGCCGCGCGGCATCCGCCAGGCGCTGCGAGCTGCTTGCCGCGCGCCTCGGCTCGCGCACGCCGCGCAGCACGAGGCGATGGAATGCCTCGGCCGGATGCTCTGGGATTCGCAGCGGAGCGGTCGGCCGCCCGACGGCGAGGCCTACGTCGAGTGCGTGCGCCGACGCGCGACCCGCTGACGCGATCAGCCGACGCGCGGCGGCTCATGCCGCGGCCCGCGCGGCGACGCTCACTCGCCGACCAGGCCGCGCCGGATCGCAGTAGACCGTCATCTCGGAGTTGTTGGCCAGGCCGAGCTTCTCGAGCACGCGGGCGCGGTACACGCTCACCGTCTTCGGGCTCAGCATCAGCTCCTCGGCGATGTCGGAGAGGCGCTTGCCCGAGGCGATCATCGTCAGCGTCTGCATCTCGCGGTCGGAGAGCTTGTCGTGCGCGTTCTCGACCGCCGGCGTGGTCAGGCTCTCGACCAGCATCTGCGCGATCTCGGGCGTCACGTACTTGCGGCCCTGCGCCACGGTGCGCACGGCGCTGACGATCAGCGCCGGGTCGCCGCCCTTGTTGACGTAGCCGAAGGCGCCGGCGCGCAGCGCGCGGATCGCGTACTGGTCCTCGGGGTACATCGAGACGACGAGGACGCGCATCGCCGTGCCTTCGTCCTTCAGCACGTGCAGCACGTCGAGGCCGCTGCGGCCGGGCAGGTTGATGTCGAGCACGAGCACGTCGGCGGTGCTTGCTCGCGCATCAGCGCGCGCAGCTCGCCGTAGTCGCCGGCTTCGCCGACGACCTCGATGTCGGGCGCGTCGGACAGGGTGTCGCGGATGCCGCGCCGGATCAGGGCGTGGTCGTCGCAGAGAAAGACTTTGATCATGTCGGGTGCGTCGCGCTGCTCAAACGTCCGCCCACTGGCTCGGGTCGTACGACTTGTCGGGTGGCTGCGGGGATGTATCGCGCTGTCGAGCAGACGTCGAGCGGCACCGAGAGGATCAGCGTCGTGCCCTGCGGGCCGCTCGAGAGATCGATCCAGCCGCCGACCGTCGCCGCGCGTTCGTGCAGGCCGCGGATGCCGAACGAGCGCGCCTTGCCGAGGTCTTCCTGGCTCAGGCCGCGGCCGTTGTCGCTGATCTCGAGCGAAAGCACGCCGCCGGCGAGCGAGAGGTCGATCTGCACCCGGCGTCGCCTGCGCGTGCTTGCTGATGTTGGTGAGCGCCTCCTGCGCCGTGCGGTAGGCGACCAGCGGCACGCCGGGCGGCAGCTCGAGCGGCTGCTTCGGCGGCAGGCGGATCTGCGCACTCGACGCCGGTGCGGCGCTCGAAGCGCAGCGCGATCCAGTGCAGCGCCGCGACCAGCCCCTGCTCGAGGATCGCCGGGCGCAGGTTGTGCATGATCCGCTGGCTCGACTCGACCGCGTGGCGTCACCGTCTCGAGCGCCGAGCTGACGCGCGCGACGACCTGCGGCGAGCTCGAATGGCGCGCGATCCAGGCGAGGTCGAACTTGAGCGCGGTCGAGCGAGCCGCCGACGTCGTCGTGGATCTCGCGCGCGATCGCCGCGCGCTCGTGCTCGACGCTGGTCTGCAAGTGCTGGGCGAGCTCGCGCAGGCGCTGCTTCGAGGCGACCAGCTCGCGGTCGGCGCTGCACGCGGGCGCGCCGCGTCTCGGTCGGCGTCGACCGCGTGCAGCAGCGCCGGCACGAGGCGGGCGAGGTTGCTCTTCAGCAGGTAGTCGCTGGCGCCGTTGCGCATCGCCTCGACCGCGGTGTCCTCGCCGATCTCGCCCGAGACCAGGATGAACGGGATCGTCGCGCATGCTCGCCTTCAGCAGGTCGAGCGCGACCAGGCCGGAAAAGCCCGGCAGGTTGTAGTCGGAGATGACCGCGTCCCACGGCTCGTCGAGCGCTTCGAGGAACGCGACCTCGGAATCGACGCGGCGCGTCTGCGCGTTCAGGCCGCCGCGCGCGAGGTGCGCCAGCGAGCAGCTCGTGGTCGAGCTCCGAATCCTCGAGATGGAGGACGCGAAAAGACGCGCTCGCGAGGTTGCGCAGGCATAAGCCGCGCAGTATGCCGCCGGGCAACGCCGCGGCCGCCGATCGGCGCCTCCTGCGCTCCGCGCAGGATGACAAACCGCACACCTCGCGGTCGTCGAGGAGACAGCTCAAGCTGGTCGCACGCTGCTCCGCCGGCGACGGACGGCGACAAGCGCCGCCAGTCCCATGGCGGTCAGGGCGAAGCTGACCGGTTCAGGCACGGCGCTCACCGGAAGGAGCTGAACCTCGAAGCGGCCACCGCCTGTGCTCAAGTCGAACGGATCGCCGATCGCGGCGAAGACGGCGCGTCTCGCCGAAGCCCGTGCTGGCGGTGGCGAAATAGTCGTAGCCGAACTGCATGCTCTCGCCGGGACCGACCGCGCCGAAAGAGAAGTTCTTCGAGCACAGGCAGCAATCTGAAGCCGAAGGAGCCATCGGGCTCGTCGAAGCGCGAGAGCGCGCCCAGGGCATCGTCGCTGGGGTCTGCCAGAAACACGCCGACGATCGGCGCGCGCAGACGTATGCATGCCGTAGTCGAAGATGACCGTGTCATCCACGCTGCCGTCTGCGTGGGTGAGCTTGGCGGTCAGCCTGATGTCGACGGAAGCCGAAGCATCCAGGTCCGGATTGGCGCCGGCGGGGAAGGAATTGCCGACGCCGAAGAACCGGAAGGTCGGAGCCGGGACGACGATCGTCCCGGACGACGCCTGCGCCACGGTCGAGTCGTTGGTCAAGGTCTGCGACCACGTCCCCGATGCAAAGTAGCGGTTCGGTGGCAGCGGAGTTCTGGAAGTGGAGTCCGTTCACGCCGACGCCGAACACGCCGCCGACCGTCGCCGCCGAGGACGCGAATCCGGAGTTCTGGCTGTTGGGCACGATTGGGGAAGGGAAGGCCCTCCTTGACCAGCGCTTGCGCCGCTTGAAGGAAGCTCGTCGGCCGGCGCGGTCTTGGTATCGAAGTCGCTCAGCTCCGGCATCACCCGCTGCGAGCTGAAGGTGGCACGGGCCGTGAGCGACACGTCGGACAGCGTCACGTCGCCGGCGTGAGCCGCCAGCGGGGCCAGCGTCGCGATCACCAGCGAGCTCGCAAAGCGGATGCCATGGCTCATCCGAGGTCTCCTTGCGGATCGGGGGCAGACGAAAGCGATGCTTCGCGGCGCAGCGCGGACACCGCGGTGCTACTCCATCGAAATACCTGTGGCGGCGGGATGGACTTTGCAAGCGACTGCCGCGACGGACCGTCAGAGATCCGCGGCCTGGCGCAGCGTCTGTACGACGGGCCGGGTCAGCACCTCGCGCAGGCCCCACCAGCCGGCGGCCAGCGCCAGCACCGCGCCGGCCGCGCGCGCCGAGCAGCGGCACCAGCGGCGACGCGTTCCAGCTGAACTCGAACACGTAGCGCGCCAGCGCCCAGCCGACCGCGATCGCCGCGAGCGACGCGAGCACGCCGGCCAGCGCGCCGACGCCGAGCAGCTCGGCGCGCTGCACCTGCGCGAGCAGCGTGCCGCTGGCACCGAGCGCGCGCATCACCGCGAACTCGCGCGCGCGCGCCTCGCGCGTCGCGCTGACCGCCGCGAACAGCACCACCAGGCCGGCGGCGAGCGTGAAGCCGAACAGGAACTCGACCGCGCGCATCGACCTGGTCGAGCACGCGCTGCACCTGCGCGATCGACGCCGAGACGTCGATCGTTGGTGATGTTCGGGAAGTCGCGGCTGCAGCGCGTTGTCGAAGCCCGGTCGACGTCGGGCGCGCGGTAGGCGGCGATGTAGCTGACCGGCGCGTCGGCCATCGTCGCGGTCGGGAACATGACGAAGAAGTTGACCCGCATCGAGCGCCCAGTCGACCTTGCGCAGGCTGGTGATGCGGCCTTCGACGCGGCGTGCCGCCGATGTCGAAGCGCAGCGTGTCGCCGAGCTTCAGGCCGAGCGTCTCGGCCAGGCCTCTCCTCGACGCTCGAGGCCGCCCGGCTCGTCGGCTGGTCCAGCGTGCCGGCGGCGAGCTGGTTGTGCGGCGGCAGCTCGCGCTGTGGCTGAGGTTGAACTCGCGGTCGACCAGCCGCTGGCGCGCGGTCGTCGGCGTAGTCGTCGGGCGACGACCGGTCTTGCCGTTGATCGCCACCAGCCGGCCGCGGATCATCGGGAACCAGTCGTAGCGGCTGCACGCCGGCGTGCGCGCAGCTGCTCGCGGAACGCCTCGGCCTGCGTCGGGCTGGACGTTGATGACGAAGCGGTTCGGCGCGTCCGGCGGCGTCGCCTGGCGCCAGCTCGCGATCAGGTCGGTGCGCAGCAGCACCAGCAGCACCAGCGCGCAGCAGGCCGACCGCGAGCGCCGAGACCTGCAGCACCGCGAACGCCGGGCGCGCCGCGATCTGCGCGCGTCGCCAGCACCAGCCAGCGCGGCGCGCCGCGCCTCGCGGCACCGCGCGGCGCAGCACGCCGACGCGCGAGCCACGACAGCAGCGCGAACACCGCGACCGCGCCGGCGAAGCCGCCGACCGCGATCAGGCCGAGCTTCAGGTCGCTCGCCACCGCGAGCAGCAGCGCCGCGAAGCCGAGCGCACCGGCGCCGAGCACCGCGATCGACGCCGGCTTCAGCGCGCCGACGTCGCGCCGGATCACGCGCAGCGGCGGCACGCGCGCGAGCTGCAGCACCGGCGGCAGGCCGAAGCCGAACAGCAGCGTGAAGCCGACGCCGAGCGCCGAACAGCGCCGGCCACGAGCGCTCGGCGGCGGCAGCGCGCGCCTCGACCAGCCCGGCCGAGCAGCCAGACGAAGACGTAGTGCACCGCGAAGCCGAGCGCGACGCCGGCGCACGCTGGCGACCAGGCCGACCAGCGCGAACTCGATGCAGGTACTGCAGCGCGATGGTCGCGCTGCGGCAGGCCGAGCACGCGCAGCATCGCGCAGTCGTCGAGGTGGCGGCCGGCGAAGTCGCGCGCGGCGATGCCGACCGCCACCGCGGCGAGCAGCGCCGCGAGCAGCGCGACCAGGTTGAGGAACTTCTCGGCCCGGTCGAGCGTCTGGCGCATCTCGGGCCGGCCGGCTGGCGAGCGACTCGACGCGCATGCCGCGCAGGTCCGTCGCTCTTGATCTCGCGCCTCGGCCCAGTCGACGAACTGCGTGCACCGGCGCGTCGCTGCGCTGCGTCGGCGACGCCACCGCGAGGCGGTAGGTCACGCGGCTGGCCGGCTGCACCAGGCCGGTCGCTGGCGAGGTCGGCCTGACGTTGAGCATCACGCGCGGCGCGAAGCTCGTGAAGCCGGCGCCGCGGTCGGGCTCGATGACGATGATCGCGCGCGATGCGCAGGCTCGCGTCGCCGAGCAGCAGCGAGTCGCCGACCTGCAGGCCGAGCGCGTCGAGCAGCGCCGCGCGTCGACCCAGGCCGTGCCCGGCGCCGGCGCCGTGGCGACGTCGGCCGCCTGTGCGTCGGCGCCGCGCGCGGACCGCAGCTTGCCGCGCAGCGGATAGGCGTCGCTGACCGCCTTGACGCTGACCAGCCGGGTGGCGCCGCCCTTGTCGTCGGGCGCGCGGCCCATGCTCGGGAAAGTTGGCCGCGTCGCGGTCGCCAGGCCGAGCGCGCGCGCCTTGGCGACGAACGCCGGGCGGCGCCGGCTGGTCGGCTGGCGACGATCGCGTCGCCGCCGAGCAGCTGGCGCGCGTCGCGCGCCAGCCCGCCATTGATGCGGTCGGCGAAGAAGCCGACCGCGCGTCAGCGCGGCCACCGCCAGCGGTCACGGCGACGACCAGCAGGCGCAGCTCGCCGGCGCGGAAATCGCGCAGCAGCTGGCGCCAGCCGAGCTGCCAGGCGCCGGGCGGGCGCACCGGTCCGGCGGCGGGGCTCGCGAGCGGGGCAGGACCGGTCAGGCGGGTGTCGTCATCGGCGGCGAACTTACACGAGTCGCGAACGCTGCGTGCAAGCGGGCTGAATCAGCCGGGGCCGTTGCGGGATTGCTCCAATAGTGCATCATGAACACCTGACCTGCCTCCGATCTTCGTCTCCGCACGGCTCGCCGATGATCGCGCCTCGAGCCCGGCGCAGCCGGTGCCTTCATGTCAGCGGCTCGGCCCGGCGATCGACGCCGTGCTTCGGCCGGCCGAAGGCGATCGTCAGCGTCTCGGCGCACACCGCGGCGCGCGCGCCAGTGGTGCTGGCGGCGCCGCGCCACGAGGCGATCTACGACTTCGGCAGCTTCGATCGCCGCCTTAACGACGCTGCGCTACGACGCGCCCGGCGACCCGGCCCTCGCGGCGCGGATGACCGCCCTGCTGCGGGCTGCCGGCATCGCCGGCGCAAGCAGGTCGACGAAGGCGGCCTCGACCACGGCGCCTGGACCGCGCTGCGCTACATCTATCCCGACGCGCGACATCCCGATCGTGCCGCTGCGCCTTCGTGCCCGGGCGATCCGCCGGCGCAGCCAGTTCGCGCTCGGCGCGCGCTCGCTCGCTCGCTCGCCGACGGGCGTGCGTCGATCGGCAGCGGCAGCATCACCCACAACCTGCGGCGCGTGTTCAGCGGGCGGCCTGGCCTGCGTGCCGACCAGACGCGGCCGGAGATCTCGAGAGCGCGGCGTTCCGCCGCTGGATCGCCGAACGCGCGACGGCGCGCGACTGGGACGCCCTGTTCGCCTACCGCAGCCAGGCGCCGCACGCGGTCGACATGCATCCGACCGACGACGCATCTGCTGCCCTGGTACGTGGCCGCCGGCGCCGGCGGACGCGACGCGGCGCCGGTGCGCATCCACGCCAGCGCGACCATGGGCAGCCTCGGCATGGATGCCTACGCTTTCGGGCCGTCGGCTCCGGTGCTGGCGCGTGCGGTTCACGAGCGCGAGGCGCAGCCCGCCTGAGAGGGCGCGTCCGGGGGTTCGGCCCTCGGGCGCGCGGCGCGCCGTTCGCGCCGCGATCGCGCGGGCCGCGGCTCAGCGGCGCTCCGCGGCCGCGCCGATCTTGTCGGCGCCGAGCTCGACGACGTTGCCCGCCGGCCGCTGCGGCTTCGACGCGCAGCAGGTGGCCCTGCACGGCCGGCGCCGACGTCCATCTGCAGCTGGCCGGTAGCGGATCGTGCCGGCGAACGCTGCGCATCCGACTGCAGCTCGAGGCGATGCTCGACGTCGAGGTCGCCGGCGACGGTGCCGTTGATGACCGCGTCGCCGCAGCGGAACGCTGCCCTCGATCACGGCCGCGTCGCCGGCAGGCACGAGCAGCGACGGCGCCTTGGCGTCGGCCGTTCCTGCCGGCGACGTCGCCTCTTGACGCGGCCGTCGATGCGCATGCACCGCCGGCGAGACCGAGGTCGCCGGTGATCTCGACGCCCTCGGCGATCAGCGTGGACGAGCTGCGCCATCTTGATGAACGGCTGCTTCTTCAAACTCGCGAGAACATGGTCACGGCTCCTTCGCGCGTTTGCGTCTGCCCTCGCGGGCCTTGCGGACAAACGTCAGCTTGCTCCTGCGACTCGGTGAGCTTCTGGTTGAAGGGCATCGATCTGCCGTTCGAGCTCTGGCCGCGACGCCTCGGCGACAGCTGCAGACGCCAGCCGCGCTCTCCGCTCGGCAGCTGCTTTGCGGCGCAGCGGCGGCGCCAGCTCCGGGGCTCGGCGTGGCCGGCACGGGCGACGACGACCGGCTGTTCCCGCGCGCTCGCGCAGCAGCTCGCCGAGCCCATCGCGCTCCCGGCACGAGCCGCGGCGGCGACGAGCGCCGGCGCGAGCAGCGAGCCGGCGCGCGGTTCCGCGCGGTGGCAGAGCGTGAGGCCGACGCGGGTGAGGTCAGCTGGTCGTCGGCGCTTCCCCGAAGCCCGGTCGGCGTCAGCGAGGGCTCCGGTCACAGGCCCGCCGAGGTAGCGCCGCGGATCGACGTGGTCGCCGGCGCGCAGGACCTCGAAGTGGTGGTGCAGGCCGGTCGCGCGTCCGGTCGAGCCGACGATCGGCGATGCGGGTCGCCGGGGACGACGACCTGGCCGGGCGCGCACCAGCAGCTCGGAGGCGTGGGCGTAGCGCGTCGCCAGGCCGTTGCCGTGGTCGACTCCCCGGGACCACCCAGCCGTAGTCGCGCTTGCTTGAAGCCGGCGAAGGCGACGACGCCGCCGGCGGCCGATGACGATCGGCGGTACCTGATCGCGCGCGGCGCAGTCGAGGCCGGCGTGGAAGGCGCGCGTGTGGGCGAGCGGGTCGATGCCGGTTGCCGAAGCGCCGAGGTCAGCTCGGCGCCGGCGATCGGCAGGCCGCGTCGGCGAGGCGCATGTGCGCGAGCGAGCTGCTGCTGCCGCCGACGCTGGCGACCGCCGGCGATCTGCTGGCTCGATGCGGCCGAGCTGGGCGTCGGGGCGGCAGAGCGCCGCTCCGCGCCTTCGGCGTGCAGCGCCAACCACGGGCCGCCCGCTGGCGCCGAGCCAAGGCGGCCGATGGCACCTCGTCGCGCCGCGGCAGGACACGTGCCGGAGCAGCACCGCCGTCCCTGCCGAGGACGCCGATCCGCTTGCTGAGCTGCGCCGCTTCGCTCTCGAGACGGAACAGCCGCCCCAGTCGCGCCGACCTGCTCGAGCGTGAATGGCGCCGGCTGGACGCTGCTCGCCGCGGCGGCGATCGCGTCACGTCCTTGGCCGCGAACTCGGCGAAGCAGTAGCCCACCGCGCCGCCCGAACCGAGCAGCACCAATGCGGTAGACCGGCTGCAGCGACCAGCGGCCGCACCGACAGCGTCAATTGCGCGAGCGACTGAGAGTGGCGCGGTAGCAATCATGAGAACGCCATACCTTCTCCCGGAAATCCGCAGCGATGGAACGGCGGCTGCCGTTCTCCCGGTGACAGGTTACCTCGCAGCACCGTCTCGACCGATCCTACGTGGCGAGTCGGCACTCGTGCCGTCTTCACGCTGCAACGTTTCACAGCGGCCGGGGGTTGGGCCAGGATTCACGCTCGCGGGCGGCGACTTGTTCAGTCGTTGCGGAACGCGCAAGCAGAATGAGCGGCTGCCCGGGTGTCGCCGGGTATCGTCCCGAGCGCGGGCCATGCACCCCAGCCTGTGCGTCCAGACCCTTCGCAGCACCTGCGGCATCGCGCGCTGACGGCATTGCTCGCGCTGGCCTCGATCGGCGCGCCGGCGGCGCGCCATCGCCGCACGAACGCCGAACCTCGCCGAGGTACATCGCCGCCATCGCCGACGACGATCCGCTGACCGCGACCGCGCTCAGTTGCCGGGCGCCAGCGGCAGCTGGCGATGCCGAGCTGAGCGCCGGCGCGCAGCGCGGATCGCCCGCTTCGACCGCTGGAAGGCCGAGATTCAGAAAGCCACGTTACGGAGAGCCGCCAGGCAGCGTCGTCTCGCTGGTCGACGCCAACGATGCTCAATCGCTGCGCGGAGCTCGATTCGCAGCAGAACGAGAAGCTGGTGAGTGCCGCGAGAGCGATCGCAAGGACTACGCCGGGCCCGGCGCACGGTCGACGCCCTCTTCGTGCAGTTCCTGCACTTGCCGATCGTCGGTCGCGACGGCGCCCAGAAAGGAGGCCGACCTCGACCGGGCCTGGGACGACATCGTCTCGCGCCTCGAGCAAGGCCCCGCCTTCGTCGCGTCGCCGGCCAGCGCGCCTGGTGGCCGGGACGCCACCTCTTCGGCAGCGTCGGCAGCCGGCGCCCTGGAGGCGTGCCGGACTTTCTCGGCGGCGCCTTGTCCGACGCGCCAAGGCCCAGCTCGCCAGACCGCCCTCGAGGCTGCTGCGGCGATTCGGCGCCGGCCGCGACGCGCCGCTCGCGACCCTGGCCGAGACCCGCGCCTATGGCGAGGCTCCGCGTCGCGTCGCGGCCTCGACAACCACGTCATCGGCAAGACCGCCTACGAGCAGATGCTGCGCGACGAGCAGCTGCCGCCGTTCGGTCTGGCCGTGGACCTCGAGCGGATGGCACGCGACGAGCTGGCGCAATGGCTGGGCCGAGGAGCAGTGGCTGACCGCGCTCGTGCGCGCCGTAGGAAGATCGAGTTCGGCGCGGCGAGCGGCGGCGGCATGGCGCCCGACGGGCCAGTGGCGCTGGTCGGCTACTGCCGCGACCGGATCGCCGAGCTGCGCGCCTTCGTCGTCGCGCCAACGACGTCGCTCGTACGGTCCCGGACTGGCTCGGCGTGATGGAGATCGCCGTCGAGACGCCGGCGTTCCTGCAGCCGGTCTCGCCCGGCGCCTCGATGCGCGCGCCGCGCCGCTTCTTCGCCAAGTCGACCACCGGCTATTACTTCATCACGCCGCCGGTCTCGCTCGCCGACGCGGCGGCGCGGCTCGACATGAACCAGGACGCTTCGACCGCGACCGGATCCTGTCGACCGCGGCCCACGAAGCGATGCCGGGCCACTTCCTGCAGCTCTCCGATCGCGCGGCGCCATCCGAACTTCGCGCGCCGCGTCGCGGGTGACTCTCGAGCCTCGCCGAGGGTTGGGCGTTCTACGGCGAGGAGAGATGTTCGTGCGCCTCGGCCTCTACGGCGACAACCTCGGACGCTGCGCGTCTGTTCACGGCACGCCGGGGAGCGCGTTCGCGGTGGCGCGCGCGCGATCGTCGACCCCGAGCTCGCGCGTCGGGCGAATGGACAGTTGCGCAGGCGATCGACTTCTATGCCGCGAACTCGGGCTTCACGCGCGACGCGGCGGAGAGCAAGGCGGGATCCACGGCATCGCCCTCGGACCGGGTTACGCTCATCTCTGTACACGGTCGGTCGACTGCAGCTGCAGACGCTGCTCGCCGAATACCTGCTGCGCACGGGCGAGCGCGGCTCGCTGCGCGACTTCCACGATCGGCTGCTGTCGTACGGACCGGTGCCGTTCGCCGTGCTCGACCCCGAGCTGCTCGCCGACCTCGACAAGGCGACGAGCGTCGTCCGCGCCGCCGCCAACTACTGAGCGAAGGCGCGCGCCGCCGCGGCATCAGGCGCCGGCAGCCTGCGCCGCGACCTCGCCGCGACGCAGGCGAGTGGTCAGGAAGTAGCCGTAACCGAGCGCCATCAGGGCGACGAAGAGCGCCGCGACCAGGGCGTTGAAGTAGGCCATCGTCGCCAGGCAGATCAGGCGCGGCGACCAGAGCAGAACGCGGGAAAGAACGGGTACGCAGGAGCGGCGAACGGCCGGGCCAGCCGGGGTCGCTGCGGCGCAGCCGGAACAGGCTCGCCATGCTGACGATGTACATCACGATCGCGCCGAACACCGACATCGTCACGATGTTGGCGGTCAGCGACTGGCCGCCGAACGAGATCCAGCTCGTCGCTGAAGATCGCCGCGATGCCGACCACGCCGCCGGCCAGGATGCGCGATGTGCGGCGTGCGCAAGCGCGGGTGCATCGCGGCCGAGCGACCGCGCGGCAGGTAGCCGGCGCGCGCCAGCGCGAAGATCTGCCGCGAGTAGCCGATGATGATGCCGTGGAACGAGGCGATCAGGCCGAACAGGCCGAGCCACACCAGCATGTGCAGCCAGCCGCTGTTGCTCGCCGACGATCGACCTTCATCGCCTGCGGCAGCGGGTCGTTGATGTTGGCGAGCTTGCGTCCAGTCGCCCGACGCCGCCGGCGAAGCACCATCACGCCGAGCGGCCAGCGCGACCAGCGTCAGGATGCCGGCGATGTAGGCGATCGGGATCGAGCGGCGCGGGTCCTTCGCCTCCTCGGCGGCCATCGCGACGCCTTCGATCGCGAGGAAGAACCAGATCGCGAACGGGATCGCCGCGAACGATGCCCGGGACAGCGGCCGACGCTGAACGCGTCGCCGCCGGCCCAGCCGCCCTTCACGAAGTTGGCCATGCGAAAAGCCGGGCGCGACCACGCCCATGAACACCAGCAGCTCGAAGATCGCGAGCAGCGTGACGAACAGCTCGAAGCGTCGCCGCGATCGTCACGCCGGCGATGTTGAGCGCCATGAAGACGACGTAGGCGCCGACCGCCAGCCAGCTTCGGGTCGCAGCGCCGGGAACTGCACGTTGAGGTAGGCGCCGATCGCCAGCGCGATCGCCGGCGGCGCGAACACGAACTCGACCAGCGTCGCGAAGCCGGCGATGTAGCCGCCGGTCGGCCCGAACGCGCGCCGGCTGTACTCGAACGGCCCGCCGGCGTGCGGGATCGCGGTCGTCAGCTCGGTGAAGCTGAAGATGAAGGTCGTGTACATCAGCGCGACGAACGCCGACGTGACGAGGAAGCCCAGCGTCCCCGCCGACGCCCAGCCGTAGCTCCAGCCGAAGTACTCGCCGGAGATGACCAGGCCGACGGCGATGCCCCACAGCTGGAACGTGCCGAGCGTCTGGGGGCAGAGTGTGGTCGGCGACTCGGGTCATAACGGAGATTCCCATAGACTGCGACTGCAAGTGATTGCCGGGAAGCCGCCCGACAGCCGGTCGAGCTTGCCACCGACACCACCACCCAAGACCACTCACTACGCTTTCGCCATGGAGACAACTGACCCCGATGACTGGCGCGTCCGCTGCGCACGCCGGATTACCGAGCTCGACCAGGACATCACGCGCAGCGGGCCGAGCGCCTCGCCAAGGATGTCTATGCGTTCGAGCGAACGCGTGCGATGTCGCCCGAGGAAGCCGCCGAGTTCGTCGCGATCGAGATGAGCCGGCCCGACCGGGCGCCGTTCGAGCGTCGTTCGGCGGCGCGCTGAGCGCCGTCCGCGTGCGACTGCTCGTCCGGAGCGAGGCACGCCCTCGTCGGGGCGTGCCTCGGCTGGGGCGCGCTCGCCTCGGCCGGCGCGGCCTGCCCGCCCGGAACCTCGACCAAGTTCGCGCTCCAGGTCCTGAAGCAGGTGGGCTGGAAGGTCGCCGACGAAGGGCCGCGCCAGGCGCTCGCGATCGCCCTGCTCGACTGCCTCGCCTCGCCCGACCCCGAGCTGCGCGACGGGATCGCCATCGACGCGCTCTCGACCTGGGCGCGTGGCCGCGCGCCCTGATACCGGCGACGCTGCAGACGATCCGGACGACGCTCGTGCCGCGCCTGGCGCCCGGCGCGGCCGACGACGCCGGCTTCGCCCAGCCGTTCGCCGCGCTCGCCCTGGCCGAGGTCGCGCGTGCCGATCGCGTCCAGCCGTACCTCGTCCGACGCCGAGCGCGGCGAGCTGGTCGCGCCGCGACCGCCTACCTGACCTCGGTGCGCGACTATCGCGGCTTCGACCCGGCTGACGGTTGGCGCCACGGCGTCGCCCACGGCGCCGACCTGCTGCAGCAGCTCTCGCTCAACCTCGCCCTCGAGCGCAGCCAGCTCGACGCCATGCTCGCCGCGATCGCGTCGCAGGTGATGCCGGCGGGCCACTTCTACATCTACGGCGAAGGCGAGCGGCTGATGGCGCCGGTGTTCTACATCGGCCGGCGCGGCATGCTGACGCAGCGCCGAATGGAGTGCCTGGTTCGCGCGCCTTGCCGCGCGTCGCGTCAAGCCGGCGACGACCGACCCAGGCGTCGCTTGCCGCGGGCCACGACCTGGCGGCGTTCCTGCTGCCGCTCTACGCCTCGCTCAAGGAAGCGGCACGCCCGAGATGCAGGCGCAGATGCTGCCCGGCGTCGCCGCGGCGCTGAAGACGCTCGACTGAACGGCGCGCCGAAGCCCGGCAGGGTCAGTCGGCGCGCGCGCCGCCGTTTGCAGCATGCGCGCCAGCAGATAGAGGCGCGGGACGATCGAGGTCGACCTCGACGTACTCGCTCTTCGCGTGCGCGTTGGCACTGGCCAGGCCGAAGCTTTCGAGCACGATCGCCTTGCCCGAGCGACCGGCGTAGCCGGCGTCGGTGGCGCCGCCGAGCCATCTCGACCAGACGCAGAGCGACGGCCGTCGAGCTCGGCGTAGATCGCCTGGGCCTGCCGGGCGAAGGCGCGCGCCCGCTCGGTGGCGTGAAACGCGGGCCGGCCGATCTCGACCCGACACCGTGGTCTCGGTGCCTCGACGAGCTTGCTCGCCGCGACCTTCTCCTGCAGCGCCGTGTTCAGTTTTTCGGCCGCGCCCGGCGTCGTGATGCGCGACGTCGGCGCTTGCCGTCGCCCGCTCCGGAATCTGGCTGCTGACGACGCCGGCCTGCGCCCGGGTCCAGTTGAGCTGGGCGCCGGGGATGTCCTTGGCGACGTCGCGAGTCTGCTGCATCTGGTAGCGCGAGCTCGATCAAGGCATTGCGGCCGGCCTCGGGCGCACCGCCGGCATGCGCGGCGCGACCTCTCACTTCCATCGTCGCCAGTCCCGATGCAGCGGCGCCGAGCAGGAGGTCCTCGCTGCCCGCGACCGACTTGGCCGGGTCGGCTCGCACGAGAACACGTAGTCGTGCTCGTCGGCGATGCGGGCGATGGTCTCGCCCGATCCGATCGAGCCGACTTCCTCGTCCGTGGTTGAACAGCACGGTGAGCTGCGCGTAGTCGCGCCAACCGGCGTCCGTTCAGGATCGCGAGCGCGTGCAGGATGACAGCGATGCCGCTCTTGTCGTCGGCGATGCCGGGGCCGTAAAGGCTGGTTGCCGTCGCTGGCGATAGGGCTCGCACCGCCAGTGTTCCCGCGGGATAGACGGTGTCCATGTGGGCGATCAGCATCAGCTTCTTGGTACCGGTGCCGCTGAAGCTGCCCTTGACGAGCGTGCCGGGTCCGCGCGTCGCCTTGCTGCGCTCCGTCGCGCGCACCGAGCGCCCGCAGGCGTGCCTCGGTGTAGTCGGCCATCTCGCGCCAGGCCCGCGGCTGTTGCCGCTGCCGGACTCGATCAGCACCATCTGCTCGAGGCTGGTGACGAGCGCGGGTTGCTCCGCCTGCGCGGCGGCGCGAAGCGCGGCCTCCGGTGGCGCGGCACCGGCCGGCAAGGCCAGCGCGAGCAGCATCGCGGCGACGCCGGACGCGAGGCGGACGAGCCGGCCGAGGCGCATCGCCGTCCTACGGCGTCGCCTGTTTGCGCGAGGATCTCGGCTTCGATCTTCGCCGCCCGCGCTGACCGCCGGTCGCGACGTCACGCGGGCGATGTAGCCGGTGACGACCGGCGACTCGGGGACGAGCTTGAACATCGTCGTCCAGCGCAGCGCCGCGCCCCAGAGCACGTCGGCGGCGGTGAAGCGCTCGCCGAGCAGATAGGGCCCACGCGCGAGCTGGTCGGTGAGCGTCTTCAGCATCGTCTCGTAGTCGCCGTAGGGCGAGGTCGACGGCGGCGCCGGCTCGCGCTTCATCGACCGGTCGATCAGCGCCGGCTCGAACGACGAAGCCGTAGTAGAAGAGCCAGCGCAGGTACGGGCCGCGCAAGGCGTCGCCGATCGCCGGCGTGATGCCGGCCTCGGGATAGAGGTCGGCGAGGTAGGCGTAGACCGCGCCCTGCTCGGTGACGAGCGCGCCGTCGTGGACGGATCGCCGGGCACCTTGCCCATCGGGTTGACCGCAAGGTAGTCTGGCTCGGCGCTGCTCGCCCTTCTTCAGGTTCGAGGACGTGCAGCTCGTAGTCGGCGCCGAGCTCCTCGAGCAGGATCGAGCGCGCCGGCCGAGCGCGACTGCGGCGCGTGAAAGAGCGTGACGTGGCGGCTCGAGGTCATCGGCGGTCTCCGGGCGTTGGGCTGCGCCGCCGGCATAGCGGACGCTCGTGACGCGTGCGCCGCTCAGCCCGCCGCGAGGTAGGCGATGAAGGCCAGGAACAGCAGCGAGGCCAGGCTCGCCACGACCACGAGCGCGGCCGTGCGCCAGAGCGTCGCCAGCACGCCGAGCGCGTAGGTCTCGCGCAGCTGCAGCGCCATGTGCACGGGCACCGCGAGGAGCGCGAGCGCGGCGATCGGCCGGCCCCAGCGGGTCGCTGCGAGCGCGACGACGGCGATCAGCAGCAGCGACATGAACGAGAGCGAATACAGCACGAACACGGCGTGGTCGTAGACCGCGACGTCGCGCCGCCAGCGCGAACATGAGCCACAGAAACGGCAGCGAGATCGGCACCAGCAAGAACGAGAACTTGTAGGCCGAGTTCTTGAGCTTGTAGACGAGCAGCTCCGGGTTGTCGAGGGCGCGATGGATGGCCGCATCGAGCCAGGCGACTGCCGGTCGGCGCGCCCGTGCTGCGCAGCTCGGCCCGCCAGTCGGGCGCGCCGCGACGACGCAGCGCCCGAGGCCGAAGCCGCGGGCGCGCTCGCGGCGCGCCCGATGTCGAGCGCGCGCAGCGCCGCCTGCGCGACCGTGCGATCGATCTTCGCTTCGCCCAGCGCCTCCTTCGCATTGGCCAGCGCTTCGGCATTGCCGCGCGCCGCGACGATGGCCGCCTCCGCCTTCGCCTCGGCGACGCCCGCATCGGCGATCGACTTCTCCAGCTCGGCGCGAGCGCTGTCGTCGGCCGGGCCCGCCGGGTCGGGCGCGACGTGGCTGAACGAGGCGACGAAGAACATCAGGAACACCGTGAACAGGAACAGGGCCAGCGGCGAGACGTAGCGCATCCGCTGGCCGTCGATGTAGCGCCGCGTCAGCAGGCCCGGCCGCGCCACCAGCAGCGGCAAGGTCCGCCAGCCCTTGGCGTCGAAATGGAGCACGCCGTGCAGCACTTCCTCGACCAGATGCAGCAGCGAGCGGTGCAGATGCGCCGACTGGCCGCAGGCGTGGCAATAGGCGCCTTGCAGCATCGCGCCGCAGTTGCGGCAGCTCGTGCCGTCCTCGCCCGCCGGCGCCGCCTTGCCCTGCGCCTTCTCGCCTCGCGCCGCATCGACCCGGCCCGCGACTGCCGTGGCGGTAACCAGTGCGCCGGCTGCCTCGAGCTCCTCGCTCATCGCCGCCTGCCGAGGTTTCAGCCGCGCGCGAAAGCCGCGTCGAGGCGCGCGCGCCAGGCGCGCTTGGCGTCGTCGGTCGCGAAGCTGGCCTCGAAGCTGTTGGCCGCCAGCGCATAGGCGTGGCGCGCGCCGAGCTGCGGCAACGCCTCGAAGGCGGCGACGAAGTTGTCGTTGATGTAGCCGCCGAAGTACGCCGGGTCGTCGGAGTTGACGGTCGCGCACAGGCCCGCGCGCGAGCAGTGTCGGCGAGCGAGTGCTCGGCCATGTCGTCGGTAGACGCAGCAGCTTGACGTTGGAGAGCGGGCAGACGGTGAGCGGCGTTCGCGCCGCGCGCCAGCCGCCGCACCAGCGCCGGGTCCTCGAGGCAGCGCACGCCGTGGTCGATGCGCTCGGCCTGGAGCACGTCGAGCGCGCTCTCGATGTAAGCCGGCGGCCCCTCCTCGCCGGCGTGGGCGACGCGATGCAGGCCGAGCTCGCCGGCGCGCGCGAAGACGCGCGCGAACTTCTCCGGCGGATGGCCGCGCTCGCTGCTGTCGAGGCCGACGCCGATGAAGTGCTCGCGATACGGCAGCGCCTGCTCGAGCGTCGCGATCGCGTCGGCTTCGCTCAGGTGGCGCAGGAAGCACAGGATCAGCTCGCTCGTCAGGCCGAGCTCGCGCCGCGCCGCGCTCGCGCGCCGCGGCCAGGCCCTCGATCACGGTCGCCGATCGGCGACGCCGCGCGCGGTGTGCGTCTGCGGGTCGAAGAAGATCTCGGCGTGGACGACGTTGTCGGCGGCGGCGCGCCGGAAGTACGCCATCGCCATCGCCGTCGAAGTCGCTCTGCGTGCAGCAGCACGCTGGCGCCGGCGTAGTAGATGTCGAGGAAGCTCTGCAGGTCGGTGAAGGCGTAGGCCGCGCGCAGCGCGTCGACGCTCGGGTAGGCGAGCGCGACGCCGTTCTTCTGCGCCAGCTCGAAGATCAGCTCGGGCTCGAGCGTGCCCTCGATGTGCAGGTGCAGCTCGGCCTTGGGCATCGCGCGCAGCAGCTCGGGAGCCGCTGGCGCGGGATGCGTCGAGGTCGAGCGCCATGGCGCCGGCGGCCCTTCGCTCGCTCAGACGACGCGCGCTCGCGCGCCGTCACTTCTTCGTCGCCGCCCGGCACCTTGCCCTCGACGCCCTTGACGAAGAAGTTGATGCCGCCGAGGAACTTGTCGTCCGCGTTCGCTCCGCCGGCGAGCACTTCCTTGCCGTCGTTGCCCGTGATCGGCCCCTTCCAGATCACGAAGCGTGCCGTCCTTCAGGCCGGCCTTGACGGCGTCGACCTTGGCCTTGACGTCGGCCGGCACCTTGTCGGAGATCGAGACGATGTCGATCGCGCCTTCCTTGACGCCCCACCACGCGCGCTGATCGCCCTTCCACGTGCCGTCGAGCGCGTCCTGCGTGGCCTTGATGTAGTACGGCGCCCAGTTGATGATCGCCGAGGCCAGGTGCGCGTTCGGGCGCGTACGCGGTCATGTCGCTGTCCCAGCCGAAGGCGTACTTGCCGGCCTTGCCCGCCGTCTGCAGCACGGCCGACGAGTCGGTGTTCTGCATCAGCACGTCGGCGCCGCCGTTGATGCAGCGACTGCGCGGCCTCGGTCTCCTTCGGCGGGTCGAACCACTTCGTTGACCCAGACCACCTTGGTCTTGATCTTCGGGTTGACCGACTGCGCGCCGAGCGTGAAGCTGTTGATGTTGCGGATCACCTCGGGAATCGGGATCGAGCCGACGACGCCGAGCGGTGTTGGTCTTGGTCATGCCGCCGGCGATCACGCCGGCCATGTAGGCGCCTTCGTAGGTGCGGCTGTCGTAGGTGCGCATGTTGTGGCGCGGTCTTGTAGCCGGTGGCGTGCTCGAACTTGACGTCCTGGCAGGTCGGCGGCGACCTTCAGCATCGGCTCCATGTAGCCGAAGGTCGTGCCGAAGATCAGCTTGTTGCCCTGGCCGACCATGTCGCGGAACACGCGCTCGGCGTCGGCCGCCTCGGGCACCTTCTCGACGAAGCTGGTCGCGATCTTGTCGCCGAACTGCTTCTCGACCGCCTTGCGGGCGTTGTCGTGCGCGAACGTCCAGCCGCCGTCGCCGACCGGGCCGACGTAGGCGAAGGCGATCTTGAGCGGCGCGCTCGCGGCCGGCGCCGGCGCCGGTGCCGGCGCCGACGCCGCCGTCGACGCGGCGCTCGCGGCCGAAGCGGCGGGCGTCGTCGTGGTCGTCGTCTTCTCTTCCTTGCTGCAGCCCACGGCGAGCGATCGCGACCATGGCCGCAGCGGCACGACAGCGTCATCGCGAGCGAAAGTCAATGGGTTCATGGGCAATCTCCGGCTGGCACTGGTAAGGCGAGCTTGCGATTAGTCAGCTGCCGGGAAGAACGGCTTGCCGATCGACGCCGGCATGTTGACGCGGATGAACGCGGCGTTGCGCGAGATCAGCACCAGCACCACGATGGTCGCGAGGTACGGCAGCATCGTCAGGAACTGGCTCGAGATCTGCACGCCCTCGCCTTGCAGGTGAAACTGCAGCATCGTCACGCCGCCGAACAGGTAGGCGCCGAGCAGCACGCGCGCCGGCCGCCAGGTCGCGAAGGTGGTCAGCGCGAGCGCGATCCAGCCCTTGCCGGCGATCATGCCCTCGACCCAGAGCGGCGTGTAGACGACCGAGATGTAGGCGCCCGACGACGCCGCACAGCGCGCCGCCGACCATCACCGCGGCGAGCCGGATGCGCCGCACCGGATAGCCGAGCGCATGCGCCGATTCGGGCGATTCGCCGACCGCGCGCAGCACCAGCCCGGCGCGCGAGCGGTAGAGGAACCAGGCGAGCGCGACCGTCAGCGCGATCGCGAGGTAGACCATCGGATGCTGACGGAAGAAGGCCGGGCCGACGAACGGGATGTCGGCCAGGCCGGGAATCGCGAAGTTCGTGCCGCTCGCCGAGCTTTTCCTGCGTGTAGCGGATGCCGACGAAGGCCGAGAAGCCGGCGCCGAACAGGCTGAGCGCGAGGCCGGTCGCGTACTGGTTGGTGTTGAGCCAGATCACGCAGCACGCCGAACGCCGCCGCGAGCACCGCGCCGGCGAGCGGCGCCGGCGGCGAACGCGATCCAGTCGTTGCCGGTGTGGACGGCGGTCGCGAAGCCGGCGATCGCGGCGACCAGCATCATCCCTTCGGCGCCGAGGTTGACGATGCCGGCGCGCTCGTTGATCAAGCAGGCCGAGCGCGGCGAACGCGAGCACGGTGCCCGAGTTGAGCGTGGCGGCGACGAGGAGCGCGAGCTGGTCCATCTACGTTCCCGTGCCGGCTGGGTCGAAGAGGCAACCACCGGGCCGAGCGGCGCGTCGCCTGGCGACTGAGTTTGCGCTTGCGATTGCGTCTGGCTTTGCGCCGGTGCCGACGTGGCCGCCGGCGCGCGGCGCGCGACGCGGTCCAGCGGATGCGGTAGTGCGATCAGCGTGTCGCAGGCGAGCAGCGTGAACAGCAGCAGCCCCTGGAACACGCCGGTCAGCGATTTCGGCAGGCCGAGACGCGACTGCGCGAGTTCGCCGCCGATGTAGAACATGCTCATCAGGATCGCCGAGAAGACGATGCCCGACCGGATGCAGCCGGCCGACGAAGGCGACGATGATCGCCGCGAAGCCGTAGCCGGCCGGCACGTGCGGCGTCAGCTGGCCGAGCGGCCCGGCGACCTCGAGCGCCACCGGCCAGCCCGGCCATGCGCGCCCGACAGCAGCAGCGCCGTCCACAGCGCCTTGCGCGACGAGAAGCCGGCGTAGCGCGCCGCCGCCGGCGCGAGGCCACCGACCTGCAGCTGGAAGCCGGCGTAGGTGCGAAAGAGCAGGATCCAGAACGCGCGCGACGGCGACGCAGCGCGCCGATCGCGCCGATGTTGACGCGGTAGCTGCCGAACAGGCGCGGCACCTGCGTCGACTTCAGGAAGGTGATCGTCTGCGGGAAGTTGTAGCCGTGCGGGTCCTTCCACGGCCCGTAGACGAGGTAGCTGAGCAGCTGCTCGGCGACGTAGACGAGCATCAGGCTGACCAGGATCTCGTTGGCGTTGAAGCGGTCGCGCAGCAGGGCGACGATCGCCGCCCACAGCATGCCGCCGAGCACGCCGCCGGCGAGCACCGGCAGGAAGATCCAGCTGCCGGTGTCCTTGCCCGGCGAGCATCGCGACGCCGCTGGCGGCGATCGCGCCGACGATGAACTGCCCTTCGGCGCCGATGTTCCAGACGTTGGAGCGGAAGCACACCGCCAGGCCGAGCGCGATCAGCAGCAGCGGCGTCGCCTTCACCGCCAGCTCGGTCAGCGCGTAGACGCTCTTCACCGGCTCGACGAAGAAGACCGCGAGGCCGCGCAGCGGGTCCTTGCCGAGGAGCACGAACAGGACCGGTGCCGATGACGACCGTGATCGCCAGCGCGAGCAGCGGCGAGGCGATCGACATCGCCCGCGACGGCTCGGGCCGCGCTTCAAGCTTGAGCATGGCTCGCCTGCGGCGTCGCGGTTCCAGAGGCCGCTCATCCATTCGCCGATCTGCTCGATCGTCGCCTCGGCGGTCGCCACGCTCGGCGAGACCCGGCCCTGCGCGATGACGACCAGCCGGTCGCAGATCTCGAACAGCTCGTCGAGCTCCTCGCTGACGACGAGCACGGCGCAGCCGGCGTCGCGCAGCGCGAGCAGCTCGCCGCGGATCTGCGCCGCCGCGCCGACGTCGACGCCCCAGGTCGGCTGCGAGACGATCGAGCAGCTTCGGGTTGCGCGTCGATCTCGCGGCCGACGATGAACTTCTGCAGGTTGCCGCCCGACAGGCTCTTCGCCGCCGCGCCCGGGCCGCCCGCCTTGACGTTGAAGCGGCGGATCAGCGACTCGGCCAGCGCGCGCGACGTCGCCGATGCGGATCCAGCCGCCGGCGCCGACCGCTTCGCGTGCGCGTCAGCAGCGTGTTCTGCGCCAGCGAGAGCGTCGGCACCGCGCCGCGGCCGAGCCGCTCCTCCGGGCACGAAGTGCAGGCCGCGCGTCGCGCCGCGTGCGCGGCGAGGCGCGCGCGATGTCGCTGCCGAACAGCCGGATCGATCCGGCGGCGCGCGCGCGGTCTTCGCCCGAGATCGCCGCCATCAGCTCCTGCTGGCCGTTGCCCGAGACGCCGGCGATGCCGACGATCTCGCCGGCGCGCACGTCGAACGAGATCGTCCGTCGAGCGCGGTGCCGAACGGGTCTTCCTTGGCGAGCGTCAGGTCGCGCACCGCGAGCACGACCGCGCCCGGCTGCGGCTCGCGGTGCTGCAGCTGCGGCGGCTCGGCGCCGATCATCAGGCGCGACAGGCTGGCGTTGGTCTCCTTGCGTCGGATCGACCTCGCCGGTGACCTTGCCGCCGCGCAGCACCGGTGCAGTGGTGGCACAGCGCACGGATCTCGTCGAGCTTGTGGCGAGATGTAGAGGATCGAGCAGCCCTCGTCGGCGAGCTTGCGCAGCGTGACGAACAGCGTCTGCACCGCCTGCGGCGTCAGCACCGAGGTCGGCTCGTCGAGGATCAGGCAGCTTGGGCGCGTCATCAGCGCGCGCACGATCTCGACGCGCTGCTTCTCGCCGACCGAGAGCGTGTGCACCGGCCGCAGCGGATCGACGTCGAGGCCGTAGACTGCCGCGCGACCTTGCGTGATGCGCGCGCGTCACCTCGGCGAGCGACAGCGACTTGTCGAGGCCGAGCCAGACGTTCTCGGCCGCGGTCAGCGTGTCGAACAGGCTGAAGTGCTGGTAGACCATGCTGATGCCGAGCGTCGCGCGCCTCGGCCGGCGACGCGACCTGCGACGCGCTCGCCGTTCCAGCGGATCTCGCCCGCGTCGGGCCGGACGGCGCCGTAGATGATCTTCATCAGCGTCGACTTGCCGGCGCCGTTCTCGCCGAGCACGGCGTGGATCTCGCCCGGCGCGACGCGCAGGCTGCACCCGGTCGTTGGCCTTGACCGCCGGGTACTGACTTGCTGATGTCGACGAGCTCGAGGCGAAGCATCGAAGGTCGGGTGGCGAAGTCAGGCGCCGGCGCGATCGTAGTGCGGCGCGGCCGGCGACGAACGCCTTGACGAGGTTGCGCTCGTCGGCCAGCGTCATCCAGGCGAAGACGCGCTCATGCAAGGTGCGCGCCACGGCGGCGCGGCGCGTCGCCACCGCGCCGACCGCCGGGTCCCAGACGCAGACGTCGGCCGCCGGCGCCCGGCGTCGAGCGATGCCGATCTCGTCGTCGAGGCCGAGCGCGTCCGCCGCGCCGCGCGGTCGCCGCGTGCAGCGCCTGTCCACGCCGTCAGCCGCTCGCCGGCGAGCGCCTGGATCTTGTAGGCGTCGGCCATGTTGCGCAGCATCGACAGGCTCGTGCCGCCGCCGACGTCGCTCGCCAGGCTGACGTGGATGCCCGCCGCCGCTCGGCAGCGCGCCAGCCGAACAGGCCGCTGCCGAGGAACAGGTTCGACGACGGCGAGTGGGCGATCTGCGCGCCGGCCGCGCGCGAGCGCGGCGCGGTCGGCGTCGTCGAGCCAGATGCCGTGCGCGAACACGCTCCGCGCGTGCGAGCAGGCCGACCGCGGCGTAGACGTCGAGGTAGCTGCGCGCTTCCGGGAAACAGCTCGTGCACCCACCGCACCTCGGCGCGGTTCTCGGCGACGTGCGTCTGCATGTAGAGCGCCGGGTCGGCGCGGCACAGCCGCCCGGCGAGCGCGAGCTGCTCGCGCGAGCTGGTCGGCGCGAAGCGCACCGTCACCGCGTAGGCGAGGCGGGCGCGGCCGTGCCAGCGCGCGATCAGCGTCTTCCATCTCGCGCTCGCGCGGTGGCGACGTCGTCGACCAGGTCGGCGGGCGCGTTGCGGTCCATCAGCACCTTGCCGGCGATGACGCGCATGCCGCGCGCCTCGGCGGCGGCGAACAGCGCGTCGACCGACGCCGGCGTGGACGGTCGGGAAGACGACCGCCGACGGTCGTGCCGTGGCGCGAGCAGCGCGTCGAGGAAGTGCGCCGCCGCAGCCTCGGCGTGCGCCGGCGTCGGCGTGGCGCGCCTCGGCCGGGAAGGTGTGCGTCGTCAGCCAGTCGAGCAGCTCGCTGCCGTAGCTGGCGATGACGTCGATCTGCGGGCTGTGCACGTGGGTGTCGATGAAGCCCGGCAGGACGAGGCGGCCGCGCGTGGTCGTGACGCTGCCAGCCTTCGCCCGGGCGGCTCGGCGCTGCACGGCGACGATGCGGCCGCCCTCGGCGAGCAGCCAGTGGTCGGGGCGAAAGCGCACCGCCGGCGAATCGACCTCGCCCCAGGCCGGCTCGGCGCTGAAATCGAGCAGGTCGCCGCGGATGGCGATGCGCGCCGCGGCGTCGGCGCGGCGGCGGCACGGGAGTCGCGGCAAGGCGGGGTGGCATGCGAATCGCGTGTATACCATCGGCGACACCATCGGCGTCGATGCCGTCCGATCCGCTTCTTCCACCGCGGCGCCGTCGTCGAGGTCGACGGCGTCGCGCCGACGCGCACCGTCCTCGACTGGCTGCGCGAGGACGCGCGCTGCACCGGCACCAAGGAAGGCTGCAACGAAGGCGACTGCGGTGCCTGCACCGTCGTCATCGGCGAGCTCGCGCCGGCCGGCGCCGGCCGAGCGACGACGTCGTCGGCGGCCTGCGCCTGCGCAGCGCCAACGCCTGCATCCAGTTCCTGCCGACGCTCGACGGCAAGGCGCTCTTCACCGTCGAGGACCTGCAGCCGCGGCCGACGGCGCGCTGCATCCGGTGCAGCAGGCGATGGTCGACTGCCACGGCTCGCAGTGCGGCTTCTGCACGCCCGGCTTCGTGATGTCGCTCTGGGCGACCTACCAGCACCACGGCGCGCGCGGCACGCGGCCGTCGCGCCAGCAGCTCGCCGACGAGCTGTCGGGCAACCTCTGCCGCTGCACCGGCTACCGGCCGATCCTCGATGCCGGCGAGCGGATGTTCGACCTGCCGCGCAGCGCGCGCTCGACGCCGCGCCGGTCGTCGGCGCGCTGGCGCAGCTGCGCGCACGCCGCGCCGCTGCGCATGCAGCCGCGCGCGAGCGGCGCCGAGTTCATCGCGCCGCGCACGCTCGACGACTTCGCCGCCGCCCGTGCTGGCGCCAGCCCGACGCGCGCATCCTCGCCGGCTCGACCGACATCGGCCTGTGGGTCAACAAGATGTTCCGCGACCTGCCGCGCCTGCATCTACATCGGCGACGTCGACGAGCTGAAGCGGATCGACGACGCGCGACGGCGTGCTCTCGATCGGCGCCGCGCGCGTCGCTCGAGGACGCGTGGCGCGCGCTGGTCGCGCGCTGGCCGACGCTCGCCGAGGTCTGGCTGCGCTTCGCCGGCGTGCCGCTGCGCCACACCGGAACGATGGGCGGCAACGTCGCCAACGGCTCGCCGATCGGCGACTCGGCGCCGGTGCTGATGGCGCTCGATGCGCGCTCGTCGCTGCGCCGCGGCGACGCGCGTGCGGCGCGTGCCGCTCGCCGACTTCTACACCGGCTACATGAAGAACCGGCTCGAGCCGGGCGAGTTCGTGCAGGCGATCGAGGTGCCGCTCGACGCACGCGCGCCAGCGTGCGCGCCTACAAGATCTCGAAGCGCTTCGACTGCGACATCTCCGCGCGTCTGCGCCGGGCTGCGCGATCGAGCTCGACGGCGACGGCACGGTCGACCGCGGCGCGACTCGCCTTCGGCGGCATGGCGGCGACCGTCAAGCGCGCGGCGCACGCCGAGGCCGCGCTGCGTCGGCCAGCCGTGGACGAAGCCGACGCGTCGCCGCCGCGCAGGCCGCGCTGGCGCAGCGACTTCCGTGCCGCTCACCGACATGCGCGCGAGCGCCGCCTACCGCCTGCAGGTCGCGCAGAACCTGCTGCAGCCGCTTCTGGCTCGAGACGCGACCGACGCGCCGCTCGGCGCCGAGCGAGACCGAGCGTCTGGGGCTCGATGCGCGCACGTCGCCGCGACGCGCGCAGCGCCGAGAGCGACGCCGTGAACCGCGCCGCTCGACCCGCAGCTGGCTGCGTCCCGCGCGCGAGCAGGCCGCCGGCGCCGGCGTCGGCGTCGCCTCGCTGCCGCACGAGTCGGCGCACCTGCACGTCGCCGGCGCAGCGCCCTACGTCGACGACCTGCCCGAGCTCGCCGGCACGCTGCACGCGGCGCTCGGCCTGTCGCCGGTCGCGCACGGCCGCCTGATCGCGCATCGATCGCGCGCGCATCGCGCGCGATGCCCGGCGTCGTCGCCGTGCTCGTCGCCGCCGACATCCCGGGCCCGAACGACTGCGGCTCGGTCGTCCACGACGATCCGATCCTCGCCGACGGCGAGTCGTCCACTACCTCGGCCAGCCGGTGTTCGCGGTGATCGCCGAGACGCGCGACGCCGGCGCGCCGCGCCGCGGCGCAGGCCAAGGCGGCGCTGACGATCGAGCCGCTCGCGCCGATCCTGACGCCGGTCGAGGCGCACGCCGCAGCAAGCAGCTACGTGCTGCCGCCGATGCACCTGCGCGCGCGGCGACGCGCGCGGCCGCCATCGCCGCCGCGCCGCACCGGCTCGCCGACACGCTCGAGGTCGGCGGCCAGGAGCAGTTCTATCTCGAAGGGCCAGATCTCGCTACGCGGTGCCGCGCGAGGACCGCGGCATGCTCGTCCACTGCTCGACGCAGCACCCGAGCGAGATGCAGCACCTGGTCGCGCACGTGCCTCGGCCTGCAGTCGCACCACGTGCAGGTCGAGTGCCGGCGCATGGGCGGCGGCTTCGGCGGCAAGGAGTCGCAGTCGGCGCTGTTCGCCTGCGTCGCCGCGATCGCGGCGAGCAAGCTGCAGCCGGCCGGTCAAGCTGCGCCTCGACCGCGACGACGACTTCCTGATCACCGGCCGGCGCCACTGCTTCCACTACGAGTACGAGGTCGGCTACGACGACGACGGCCGGATCCTCGGCGCCGAGCTGACGATGGTCTCGCGCGCCGGCTTCTCGGCCGACCTCTCGGGCCCGGTGATGACGCGCGCGATCTGCCACTTCGACAACGCCTACTGGCTGCCCGACGTCGCGATCCACGGCTACTCGGGCAAGACCAACACGCAGAGCAACACCGCCTTCCGCGGCTTCGGCGGGCCGCAGGGCGCGATCGCGATCGAGAACATCCTCGACTCGATCGCGCGCGCGCTCGGCAAGCGACCCGCTCGACGTGCGCCGCGTCAACTTCTACGGCCGAGCCCGCGCCGGGCGCGCCGGCGAGCGCAACGTCACGCCGTACGGCCAGGTCGTCGACGACAACATCATCGCACGAGCTCGTCGCCGAGCTCGAGGCGACGCAGCGGCTACCGCGCGCGGCGCGACGCGATCGCCGCGTTCAACGCGGCGAGCGCGGTGCTGAAGCGCGGCCTCGCGCTGACGCCGGTCAAGTTCGGCATCTCGTTCAACCTCGTCCACCTCAACCAGGCGGGCGCGCTGGTCCACGTCTACGGCGACGGCTCGGTGCTCGTCAACCACGGCGGCACCGAGATGGGCCAGGGCCTCAACACCAAGGTCGCGCAGGTCGTCGCGCACGAGCTCGGCGTCGACTTCGAGCGCGGTGCGCGTCACCGCGACCGACACGCAGAAGGTCGCCAACACCTCGGCCACCGCGGCGTCGACCGGCAGCGACCTGAACGGCAAGGCGGCGCAGGACGCGGCGCGCCAGATCAAGCGCGCGCCTGGTCGCCTTCGCCGCCGAGCGCCACGGCGTCGACGCGGGCGACGTGCGCTTCGCCGACGGCGACGGTCGCGCGTCGGCACGGCAAGACGATCGCGCTTCCGCGAGCTGGTCGCCGAGGCCTACATGGCGCGCGTCCAGCTCTGGTCCGACGGCTTCTACGCGACGCCGGGCCTGTCGTGGGACCAGCGAGACGATGCAGGGCCGGCCGTTCTACTACTTCGCCTACGGCGCGGCGGTGAGCGAGGTCGTCGTCGACACGCTCACCGGCGAGTGGAAGCTGCTGCGCGCGCGCACGTCCTGCACGACGCCGGCAGGTCGCTCAACCCGGCGATCGACATCGGCCAGGTCGAGGGCGGCTTCATCCAGGGCATGGGCTGGCTGACGATGGAAGAGCTCGTCTGGCATCCCAACGACGGCAGCGCCAAGGCGGGCTGCTGCTGACGCACGCGCCGAGCACCTACAAGATCCCGACCGCCAACGACTGCCCGCCGGTGTTCGACGTCCGCCTGTGGAAGGACGGCGTCGGCGACGACAACGTCGCCGAGACGATCCACCGCAGCAAGGCGACCGGCGAGCCGCCGCTGCTGCTGCCGTTCTCGGTCTTCTTCGCGATCCGCGACGCGGTCTCGGCGGTCGGCGGCCATCGCGTCGATCCGCCGCTGTCGGCGCCGGCGACGAGCGAGGCGATCCTGCGCGCGATCACGCGCGGTGCAGGCCGCAGGCGCGCATGAGCGAATCGCGCGCTGCGCGATCGCGCGCAGCGCCTGGCTCGCCGCAGGCGCGGCCGGCGGTCGTCGTCGAGGTCGTCGCCGCGCGCGGCTCGGTGCCGCGCGAGCGTCGGCACGCGCATGCTCGTCGGCGCCGACGCGAGCGCGTCGGCACGATCGGCGGCGGCCACCTCGAGCTGAAGGCGATCACCGCCGCGCGCGCCGATGCTGGCGCGCGGCGCGATCGCGCCGCGCAGCGAGCAGTCGTTCGCGCTCGGCCCGTCGCTCGGCCAGTGCTGCGGCGGCGCGGTGACGCTCGCGTTCGCGCCGCTCGACGCCGACGGCGCTCGCGCGCTGGCCGGCGAGCGCGCCGCTGTTTCACCTGCAGCTGCACGGCGCCGGCCACGTCGGCCGCGCGATCGCGACGCTGCTGGCGACGCTCGACGTCGACGTCGACTGGTTCGACCGAGCGCGACGAAGGCTTTCCCGACGGCGACGACGCTCGGCTCGCCGTGGCCGGCGCACATCCGCCGCATCTCGATCGACACCGTCGAGGCGCGAGGTCGCGAACGCACCGGCCGGCGCGTGCTACCTCGTCCTCACCCACGAGCACGCGCTCGACCTGCGCATCACCGAGGCGATCCTGCGCCGCGGCGACTTCGCGCTTCTGCGGCCTGATCGGCTCGAAGACCAAGCGCGCGACGCTTCGCGCGCCGGCTCGCGGAGCGCGGCGTCGCGCGCCGAGCGCGATCGAGCGCCTGACCTGCCCGATCGGCGACCGTCGGCATCGCCGGCCAGCGCGCCGGAGGTCATCGCCGTCGCGGCGGTCGCCGAGCTGCTGCGCGTCGGCGAGCGCCGCGGCGATGCCGCTCGCGTCGCGGCGACGTCGGACGCGTGCTGCCCGCGCGCTGACCCGAGCCGCGCAGCGATCCCGGCCGGGCGCTAGAAGCTGCCGACGCCGCCGTCGACGAGCAGGTCGACGCCGGTGATGAACGAGCGCCGCGTCGGAGGCGAGGAAGAGCACCGCGGCGGTCACCTCGTCGGTCGTGCCGAAGCGCTTCATCGGGTTGCGCGCCAGCATCGCCGCCTTGATCGTCTGCGACCTGCTCGAGCGTTCGCCGTGCGATCGAAGATCGGCGTCTCGATCGGCCCGGGCTGACGACGTTGACGCGGATGCCGCGCTCGACGAGCTCGGCGGCGATCGTTCGGCCGAACGAGCGCACCGCCGCCTTGCGTCGCGCCGTAGACCGAGCCGATCGGGTTGCCCTTGCTCGCCGCGACCGACGCGTTGAGGACGATCGCACCGCCCTCGCCCATCAGCGCGACCGCCTTCTGCACCGTGAAGTAGACGCCCTTGACGTTGATGTCGAAGATCGTGTCCCACATCTCCTCGCTGGTCGCGCGCGAGCGGGCCGAAGGTGCCGACGCCGGCGTTGGCGAAGACGACGTCGAGCCGGCCGCCGCCGAACTCGCGCGTCGCCGCGATCACGCGGTCGAGGTCGGCGAGGCGCGACGTGTCGGCGACGACGCCGTGCGCCGCACGCGCCGAGCTCGGCCGCGCGCTGCGCGCGACCGTCTCCGCGTTGCGGCCGACGATGACGACGCGCGCGCCTTCGTCGACCAGCCCCTTCGCGACCGCCAGGCCGATGCCGCTGTTGCCGCCGGTGACGAGCGCCACCTTGCCTTCGAAGCGTCGTGCATCCATCGCCTGTCTCCCGAGTTGTCGGCGATTGTGCTCGGCGCGCTGGCGCAACGGCACGGCGAGGCGGAAAATGGCGCGCGACACCGCGCACGCGCCACGATGACACTGCCGCCGCACACCGCCTCGCAACTCGGGCGCATCCGCGCCCAGGTCGTCGCCGGCCGGCCTCGACTGGCAGGACAGCAGCGAGCCCGCCGCGCACATCCCGGTCGAGAACTATTTCAGCGACGACGTGCGCGACGGCCGAGATCGAGCGCCTGTTCCGCCGCCTGCCGCTGATCGTCGGCCACGCCGGCGAGCTGCCGCGCCGGCCACGTCCTCGCGCACGACGAGTACGGCGTGCCGATGCTGCTCACGCGCGACGCCGACGGGCGCTTTCGCGCCTTCCTCAACGTCTGCCGCCATCGCGGCATGCGCCTGGTCGATGGCGAGCATGCGGCGGCTGCCGAAGGCGAGCATCGTCTGCCCGTACCACGGCTGGACCGTATCGGCTCGAAGGCGCGCTGCGCCATCGACTGCATGCCGAGGCGTTCGATGCCTGCGACGCGAGCGCCGAGAGCCTGGTCGCGCTGCCGGCCGAGGAGCGTCACGGCCTGCTCTGGGTCGTGCCCTCGGCCAGACGCGACGATCGACGTCGCCGTCGTTCCTCGGCGGCCTCGACGGCGAGCTGCCGTTCTTCGGCATCGACCGGCCTGCGCCTCGTTTCGCACCGTCCGCGCCGAGTACCCGGCCAACTGGAAGCTGATCGTCGACGCCTTCCTCGAGGCGTATCACATCCGCGTCCTGCACAAGGAGACGATCTATCCGTTCTTCGCCGACGGGCTGACCGCGGCCGAGCGCTTCGGCCCGCACATCCAGTCGCTGGTCGCGCGCCGCGCCGCCGAGCCCGTGGGCGAAGGACGCCGCGTCGCCGTTGCCTGCCGACATGGCGGCGCTCTGCGAGCTGGTCGACGCCGAGCCACGTCGATCTTCCCGAACACGATCACGATCTTCCATCCCGACTACCTGAGCCTGATCACGCTCTATCCGGTCGGCCCGGAGACGCTGTCGTGGACGCACCGCATGCTGATCCCGGCCGATCGCGCGACGCCCGACTGGAACGCCGCATTGGGAGAAGACCTTTCCGCCTGATCGAGGAAGGCGTGTTCCAGAAGGAAGACATCGCCTGCGCGATCGGCATCCAGCGCGGCCTGAAGAGCGGCGCCAACCGATCACCTCACCGCCGGCCGCGCCGAGCAGGCGCTCGGCTGGTTCCGACGACGTCGCACGCGAGCTCGCCGGCCGGCCTCGAGCCTGCGCCGGCCGGCGCGACGGTCGCGACGCCGTCGATCGCCCTAGTCGGGCTTGACCTTCGCGCGCGCGAGCACCGGCTTCCAGCGCTCGCGCTCGCTCGGCGATGAAGGCGGCGAACTCGGCCGGCGTGCTGCCGACGGCGATCGCCGCGTCGCGTCTGCAGGCGCTCGAGCGCCGCCGGCTCGCGCACCGCGCGCGCCGCCGCGGCGGCGAGCTTGTCGGCGCGGCCGGCGCGGCGAGGCTCGCCGGCGCGAGCAGGCCGTACCACTGCGTCATCTCGAAGCCCGGCCAGCCCTGCTCGGCGACCGTCGGCACGTCGGGCAGCTGCGCGATGCGCTGCGCCGACGCCGGTCGCGATGCAGCGCAGCTTGCCGGCCTTGATGAACTGCAGGATCGCCGGCGCGCCGACCGACGCGCGCGTGCGAGCCGGCCGGCGAGCAGGTCGGTCAGCTGCGGCCCGGTGCCGCGGTACGGCACGTGCACGACGAAGGTGCCGGTCGCCATCTTCAGGTACTCGAACGCGAGGTGGCCGGCGCTGCCGTTGCCGGCCGAGCCGTAGTTCAGCTGGCCCGGCTTCGCCTTCGCGAGCGCGACGAACTCCTTCAGGTCCTTCGCCGGCACGTCGGGGTGGACGACGTACAGGCTCGGCACCTTGGCGAGCAGCGAGATCGGCTTGAAGTCCTTGATCGGGTCGTAGGGCAGCTTGTCGAAGATGAACGGGTTGACCGCGAGCGTGCCGATGTGGCCGAGGATCAGCGTGTGCTGGTCGTCGGCGCGCGCGACCTCGGCCATCGCGACGTTGCCGGCGCCGCCCGGCTTGTTGTCGACGAAGACGCTCTGGCCGAGCAGCTTGCGCGAGCTCGGCCGCGGTCGAGCGGGCGACGATCTCCGAGCTGCCGCCGGGCGCGAACGGCACGACGAAGCGGATCGGCTTGCGTCGGCCAGGCATCGGCCGCACGCGCGCGATCGGCAGCCAGCTGCGCGCGACGCGCGGTCGCTGCCGGCGAGCGCGAAGCGCGGCGCGACGGTCGACGCGCTCGCGCGGTCATGGCCTGGCGATCGCTTCGGCGACGTCGTCGTGGTTCGTCTGGCGCGCGATCTCGGCGGCCGTCAGGCCGCGGTCGTCGCGCAGGTCGCGCTGTCGCGCCGCGCTCGAGCAGCAGCCGCACGGCATCGGCCTGGCCCTGCCCGGCGGCCCACATCAGGGCGGTCAGCCGATGCTCGTAGGCGGCGTCGACGTCGATGCCGGAAGCGAGCAGCGCATCGATCGCGCCGGCGCTGCCCTGCCCGGCCGCATAGACCATCGCCGGCTTGTTCATGCGGTCGACGCGGCGTCGGTCTTCGCGCCGGCCGCGAGCAGCCGCTTGACGACCGGCGCGGCGCCGCGCGTAGCTCGCCGCCATCAGCGGCGTCACGCCTTCGAGCGACGCCTGGTCGACGTCGGCGCCGCTCTTCAGCATCGCCTCGACGATGGCGAGGTTGCCCTTCTCGGCGGCCAGCAGCAGCGCCGTCTTGCCGAGCCGGTTGCGCGAGGCCGGCGCGGCGCCGGCGGCGAGGACGCGCTCGACCTGCGCGAGGTCGCCCTGGCGCGCGCCGACCAGCAGCTGCGCGTTGAGGCTCGGATTGCTCGGCGCCTGCGCGCCGCGCCGAACGGCGCCGCCAGCGCGAGCGCGAGCAGGCCGGCGCGCAGGCGCGCCGCACGCAGGAAGACGGTTGTCGAGTCACACTCATGGTCATCCGTTCAGCGATCTTGTCGCCAATGCTGCGGCGCAGCGACGACAAACACGTTGGTCAGTGGGCCCGAATTGTCGATACCCTTGCAATCGTAAAAACGCCGACCGGGCCACGGGCCCGCGACGCGACAACACGAGGAGACTCTCATGCGTCGAATCATCTCCTGCCGCGGGCCTGGGCAGCTTCCTTCGTCTTGCGCCGGGCTCTGCCGCCGCCGCGCGCGGCGTCCGTTCGCCCAGGCCGAGGTGTCGGGCGGCGCGGCCGCCACCGGCGCGCCGGTGCCGAAGAGCATCTCGGTGCCGCAGGCCAAGCTCGACGCCGCCGACAAGGACAGCGCCAACTTCCTGCACTCGAACATGAGCTACGCGCAGACCCGGTACTACCCGGCCGCGCAGATCAACACCACCAACGTCGCCAAGCTGCGGCCGGCGTTCCAGTTCCAGACCGAGGTGCTCGAGTCGATGGAGACGGCGCCGATCGTCGTCGACGGCGTCATGTACATCACGACCTCGTACAACCACGTGTACGCGCTCGACGCCGCGACCGGCAAGGAGTTCTGGCACTACAAGCACAAGATGGGTCCGGTCACGACCTTCTGCTGCGGCCCGAACAACCGCGGCGTCGCCGTCATGGGCGACCGGCTCTACATGGGAACGCTCGACGCCAAGCTGCTGGCGTTCGACGCCAAGACCGGCAAGGTGCTGTGGTCGACGCAGATCGCCGACCCGGAAGCGGGCTACTCGGAGACGATGGCGCCGGTCGCCGTCAACGGCAAGGTGCTGATCGGCACCAACGGCGGCGAGTACGGCGTCCGCGGCTTCGTCAAGGCGTTCGACGCCAACGACGGCAAGCTGCTCTGGACCTTCTACACGATCCCCGAGAACCGGCCACGAAGGCACCTGGGCGACCAAGGACGCGACCGAGCGCGACCTGCACCGCGACATCGCCGCCGAGAAGGCGGCAGCTCGCCAAGGACGCCGGCTTCTACAAGACGCTCGGCGGCGGCGTCTGGATGGCGCCGGCGGTCGACAAGGAGACCAACACGATCTTCTTCGTCGTCGGCAATCCGAGCCCCGACCTGTACGGCGCCGAGCGCCCGGGCGACAACCTCTACACCGACTCGATCGTCGCCGTCGACCTCAACACCGGCGCGAAGAAGTGGCACTACCAGTACGTGCCGCACGACGTCTGGGACCTCGACGCCGTCTCGCCGGTGATCCTGACCGAGGCCAAGGACAAGGACGGCAAGATGACGCAAGGTCGCGATCCACGGCGGCAAGACCGGCCACGTCTACGTGCACGACCGCGCCACCGGCGAGCTGATCCGCTTCAGCGAGGCGATGATCCCGCAGGAGAACATGTGGGTGCTGCCGACCAAGGACGGCGCGCGCATGCTGCCCGGCGCCAACGGCGGCGTCGAGTGGAGCCCGATGGCGATCAACCCGAAGCTGCGCCTGGCCTATGCGGCCAACCTGCACCAGCCGATGACGTACCACGTCGAGCAGGCCGCGTATCCCGGCGGCAAGCTCTGGCTCGGCGGCGCGTTCAAGGTCATCCCGAGCCGAGAAGCAGTGGGGGCGCCTCGTCTGCGGTCAACCTCGACACCGGCAAGGTGGCCTGGAAGTTCGACACCGAGCAGCCGCTGATCGGCGGCGTGCTCGCCACCGCCGGCGACCTCGTCTTCAACGGCGAAGGCAACGGCTGCTTCCGCGCCTTCGACGCGAAGACGGGCAAGAAGCTCTGGGAGTACCAGTGCCGGCGCCGGCGTCAACGCGCCCGCGGTCTCGTACATGGTCGGCGGCAAGCAGTACGTCGCGGTCGCGGCGGGCGGCAACACGCAGCTCGACTTCAAGCGCGGCAATACCGTGCTGCGTGTTCGCGCTGCCGTGATCGGTGTAAAACGAGGCGCGACGTGAACCGAAGGAACCGACCCTGAGACTTCTCGCCGCGCGCCTCGATCGCCCTCGCCGTTTGCGCCACGGCAGCCCTCTCTCCTTCGCACAGGACGCGCGCCCGCCGAAGGCGGCGGTGTGCGCGGCCTGCCACGGCCCGGCGGGCAAGTCGACCGACCCGATGTACCCGATCCTCGCCGGCCAGACGTCGCGCTACCTGTACCTGGAGCTGCGCGACTTCCAGGAGGGCCGGCGCAGCGATCCGCAGATGTCGCCGATGGCCAAGGACCTGACGCCGCGACGAGATGCGCGAGCTCTCCGACTATTTCGCGAAGCAGAAGCCGCCGCCGCAGACGTTCAAGGTCGATGCCGCGAAGGCCAAGCTCGGCCGCGCCAAGGCCGACGAGACGCTCTGCACGATGTGCCACCTCGGCGGCTTCGCTCGGCCAGAACGAGATCCCGCGCGTCGCCGGCCAGCACTACGCCTACATCGTCAAGCAGCTCAGCCGACTTCAAGGCGCGCAAGCGCACCAACGACGCCGGCAACATGACGAGCGTCGCGAGCACGCTGAGCGCGCAGGACATCGACGAACCTCGCTCACTACCTGACCGGGCTCTGACACGGCGCGCTCGACGGATGAGCAACGATGACGACACGCGCGCCGGGCTCGATCGCGGCAGCGCCGACGCCGGTGCGAGCGGTCGTGCGGCAGCGGCGCCGGCCGCTGCCCGCTACGACCGGGTCACCGCCTGGCTGCACTGGGGGATCGGCGTCGCTCCTGCTCGCCGAGATCGCCTTCGGCCTCCTCCTCGACGAGATCGCGCCGCGCGGCACGCCGGCGCGCGCCGGCGTGATCAACCTGCACAAGTCGTTCGGCATCGTCCTCGGCATCCTGATCGTGGTCCGCATCGCCTGGCGCCTCGGCCACGCGCCGCCGCCCTGGCCGGCGACGATGTCGCCGCGGCGCCAGCGCGCGCGCCAAGCTCGGCCACGTCGCGCTCTATGCCTGCATGGTGCGTCGCGCCGCTCGCCGGCTACCTCGGCTCGAACTTCAGCAAGTACGGCGTCCGCTTCTTCGGCGTCGCGCTCGCGCCCTGGGGTCCCGACTGGCCGGCGGCGTACTCGTTCCTGGTCGGCATGCACGATGCCAGCTCCTACCTGTTGCTCGCGCTCGTCGTCGGCCATGTCGCGATGGCGCTGAAGCATGCGCTGATCGAGCGCGACGGCATCTTCGCGCGGATCGCGCCCTGACTCTCGACCCGCGCCCTGCGCGTTCGCCTGCATGAGCTCCTCGCTGTCCAGCCTTCTCGTTGCCGCCGCGCTCGCGGTCGCGCCGCTCGCCGCCGCCGCGGCGCCGTTCGCCTACGTGCCCAACGAAGGATCGGGAACGCTCAGCGTCATCGACACCGCGACCGACCAGGTCGTCGCCGAGATTGCGGTCGGCCAGAAGCCGCGCGGCACCGTCGGTCACGCGCCGACGGCCGCACCGCCTACGTCAGCGACCAGCCGAACAACGCGCTCGTGATCGTCGACCTGGCGACGCGCAAGCGCTCGGGGACGATCGCCGTCGGCGCGTCGCCCGAAGGCGTCGGCATCTCGCCCGACGGGCGCTGGGTCGCCACCGCGGTCGAGGAGACCAACGAGATCGTCTTCGTCGACACGCGAACCAACGCGAAGTCGTTCGTCGTCAAGGTGCGCGGCAAGAACCCCGAGCACGCGGTCTTCTCGCCCGACGGGCGCTACGTGCTTCGTCAGCGCCGAGGACGGCGAGGCGGTCGACGTCATCGACGTCGCCAGGCGCGCGCAGGTCGCCCAGGTGCCGGTCGGCGCGCGGCCGCGCGGCATCGTCTTCTCGGCCGACAGCAAGCGCGCCTACGTCGCGGCCGAGAACTCGAACGAGGTCTACGTCATCGACGCGCAGGCGTTCACGGTGCTCGCGAAGATCAAGGCCGGCCTGCGCAGCAACGGCGTCGCCCTGCATCCCGACGGCAAGCGGCTGTACGTCTCGAACGGCGGCGACGCGACCGTGTCGGTGATCGACCTCGCGGCGAACAGCGCGGTCGCGACCGTGCCGGTCGGCCAGCGGCCCGTGGAACATGGCGCTCACGCCCGACGGCAAGAAGCTCTACGTCGCCTGCGGGCGCTCGGGCAGCGTCTCGGTGATCGACACGCGGCAGGAACGAGAAGATCGCCGACATCGCCGTCGGCAAGCTGCCATGGGGCGTCGCGATCCGGTAGTTTCGGCTTCTATGCGCCGAGTGCGCGACGCCCCTCTTCGCTCGGAATCCACCATGCCTTCGATTGACTCGCAGCCCGGAGTGCGCGACCGCCGCCGCCGAGCGCAGGCGCGACCGCCTTCCCGGGAACGTTATTCTCCCGGCCATGTACACGCGGTTCTTCGGCCTGAAGCAGCAGCCGTTCTCGCATCGCGCCGGATCCGCGCTACCTCTTCATGAGCGAGCGCCACCGCGAGGCGCTGGCGCACCTGCTGTACGGCGTCGGCGGCGGCGGCGGCTTCGTGCTGCTCACGGGCGAGATCGGCGCCGGCAAGACGACCGTCTGCCGCTGCTTCCTCGAGCAGATCCCCAAGCGCTGCAACGTCGCCTACATCTTCAATCCCAAGCTCACGGTCGATGGAGCTGCTGCAGACGATCTGCGACGAGTTCCGCATCGCGGTGCGCGCGCCGCGGCGCGCCGGCGCCCACGGTGAAGGACCTACGTCGACGCGCTCAACGAGCTTCCTCGCTGCGCACGCACGCGCGTCGGCCAGAACAACGTGCTGATCATCGACGAGGCGCAGAACCTCTCGGCCGAGGTGCTCGAGCAGCTGCGCCTGCTGACCAACCTCGAGACCAACGAGCGCAAGCTGCTGCAGATCGTCCTGATCGGCCAGCCCGAGCTGCGCGACGATGCTCGAACGTCCCGAGCTCGAGCAGCTGGCGCAGCGCGTGATCGCGCGCTTCCACCTCGAAGCGCTGCTCGGCCGAAGGAGACCGCGCACTACATCACGCCACCGCCTGTCGGTGGCCGGCATGACGCGCGCGATCCCGTTCGACCGCGCGGCGCTGCAGCGCATCCACGAGATCGACGCGCGGCGTGCCGCGGCGCATCAACCTGCTGTGCGACCGCGTCGATGCTCGGCGCCTACGCCCACGGCCGCCATTCGATCGACGTGGCGATGATCGAGAAGGCGCGGCGCGCGAGGTGTTCGGCCGCTCTGAGCCCTCCGTACCCGACCGCTCGAAGATCGGCCGCGGCGCCGGAGTCGGCTTGGTCGCGGCAACGACGCTGGCGCTGGCGGCGCTGATCGCCTTCGCCGCCTACAGCGGCTGGCAGCGGCTCGGCGCGCCGGCCGCGGCGGGTCTGGCCGCGTCGGCACCGGCCTCGGCAACTCGCGGCCAGAGTCGAGCGCCGGCTGCGGGCCGCGGCGCCGCCAGTGCGACCGCTCTCCGCCGTCGCCGCGAGCGCGGCGACGGCCAACGGCGCGCTGGTTGTCGACGGCGCCGCTCGCCGCGGCGGCCAACGTCGCCGCCGGGACCGCTCCGACCGCGGGCGCGTCGGCGAGCGGCAGCGCGCTGGCCGTGCTCGACACCGCCGAGCTGAAAGCCCAGCTGGCGATGATCGAGCAGGACGACGAGGCTCGCGTGGCGCGAGCTGGTGCCGCTCTGGGGCATCGATCCGCCGGAACGCTCGATCCGTGCACGGCGGCGGCACGCCAGCAGGTGGTGCGCTGCTCGGAGTTCGTCAGCACGCTGCCGCTGCTGAAGAACCTGGCGCGGCCGGGCGTCGTCGGCCTGCGTGACGCCAACGGGCGCACCGTCAGCGTCGTCCTCGTCGGCCTCGGCCCGACCACCGCGACGGTGCACGCCGGCGCGCAGACGCTGGTCGCCAGGACCTCCGCGCTTCGCCAACGTCTGGCGCGGCGACTTCGGCACGCTCTGGCGGGTGCCGCCGGGCTACGTCACGGCGATCGGCCTAGGCGCATCGGGTCCGGCCGTCGACACGGCTCGCTACCCAGCTAGCGCTGCTCGACAAGCAGCCCGCGCCCGAGACGCCGCAAACGATGGATGCGGCGCTGCGCGAGGCGCGTCGCGCGCTTCCAGGCGGCGCACGGCTGTCTGGGCTCGGTCGGCCGCGCCGGCCCGACGCACCTTCATGCAGCTCAACGCGTCACCGGTGCGTCGACGAGCCGCGGCTCGCCGGCGACGCCGCGGCGCTCTTAAGGTCACCCGCGAGGGCCACGCCATGTCGTACATCCTCGATGCCTTGCGTGCCGCGCCGATGCCGAGCGCGAGCGCAGGCGTCGTGCCGAGCCTGCAGTCGCAACAGCACACCGTGATCGAGGACGACGATGCGCTGCCACGGCCGCGCCGGCTGATGTGGGTGATCGTGCGGCCTCCGGCGGCGCGTTGCTGGCGCTGCTGGCGTGGACGCTGTTCGGCGGCGCCACGACCGCGCGCCGCGCCCGGTGGCCGAAGGGTCGGTGGTGCCGGCAGCGGTCGCGCCGGCGCCGCCCAAGGTCGTGCTGCCGGTGACTGCGGATGCGGCGCCTGCGCCGGCGCCCGCTGCCGTGCCGGCGGTCGCCCCCGCCGCTGTGCCGCCCGTGCCGGCTACGAGTCGCGCCGGCGCCCGCCGCCGCGGCTCGGCCGCCCGCGGTCGCGACCGCCGAGCCGGGCCGCGCCACCTGTCGCGCCGGTGTCGATCCGGCATCGGCCGCGCCGGCGGCGTCGGCACCGCGCATCTACGCCCAGGCCGAGCTGCCCGAGGACGTGCGCCGCGACTTGCCGCGGATCGCGATCAACGGCTCGAGCTACTCGGGCGACGCAGCGAGCCGGATGGTGATGATCAGCGGCCAGATCTTCCATGAAGGCGACTCGCTCGGCGCGGGCCATGGTGCTCGAGAAGATCAACCGCCGCTCGGTGGTGCTCGCCTTCCGCGGCTGGCGCTACGAAGTCGCGTTCTGACAGTCAGGATCGTCATGCTCGTCGTCTGTCCGAACTGCGACGACCGCTCAACCGGCGTTCCACCCGAGCGACTCGGGCGACGATCCGGTGTGCGGCAAGTGCGGCACCGCGCTCGCTCGACGGCACGCCGGTCGACTCTCGACGAGGCGCGCTTCGAGCGCTTCGTCGAGCCGCAGCGATCTGCCGGTCGTCGTCGACTTCTGGGCCGCGTGGTGCGGCCCGTGCCGGACGATGGCGCCGCAGTTCGAAGCAGGCCGCGCGCGCGCTGAAGAGGCCAGGCGGTGCTCGCCAAGGTCGACAGCGACGCCAGCCCGACGCCTCGTCGCGCCTTGGCGATCCGCAGCATCCCGACGATGGTGATGTTCGAGCAACGGCGCCGAGGTCAAGCGCCAGTCGGGCGCGTGCAGGCGCCGCAGATCGTCGCCTGGGCGAAGGCCGCCTAGGCCGTCTGCGGCGGCCTATCGTCGGCCCCGATGGCCTTGCCGCTGTCGCGTGCAACAATGCGCCCGACCACCAGCGCAGGGACAGCAATGGCAGCGATCGGATTCATCGGCGCATCGGGATTGATGGGCCACGGCATGGCCAAGAACCTGATCGCCAAGGGCCACGCGGCTCGTCGCTCACCGTGCACCGCAACCGCGAGCGCGTCGCCGACCTGCTCGCGGCCGGCGCGGTCGAGCGCGACAGCGCCGGCCGAGCTCGCGGCGCACGAGCGAGATCGTCTTCCTCTGCGTCACCGGCTCGCCGCAGGTCGAGGCCTCGCTCACCGGCGCGACGGGCCTGCTCGCCGGCGCGCGGCCCGGGCCTCGTCATCGTCGACTGCTCGACCAGCGAGCCCGACGTCGACGGCGCGCCTGCGCGAAGCGCGCGCCGCAGGCCGGCGTCGCTGCTCGTCGACGCGCCGCTCGCGCGCACGCCGATCGAGGCCGAGGCGGGCAAGCTGCAACGTGATGGTCGGCGCCGATCGCGAGACCTTCGCCCAGGCTCGAGCCGGTGCTGCGCACCTTCGCCGAGAACGTCTTCCACGTCGGCGGGCCGGGCGCCGGCCACATCGTCAAGCTGCTCAACAACTTCATCGCCCAGGCGATCTGCACCGCGACCGCGGAGGCGTTCGCGGTCGGCCAGCGCGCCGGCATCGATCCGAAGAAGCTGGTCGAGCTCGTCTCGGTCGGCGCAGTCAACTCGGGCCTCTTCCAGATGATGTCGAAGACGCTCGACGGCGACCTCGGCGCGCTCAAGTTCGAGCTCGACAACGCGCGGAAGGACATCCGCTACTACACCCACCTGGCCGAGAACCTGGCGATCCCGACCGTCGTCGGCGAGGCGGTGCACCAGTCGCTCGTCCTCGCGAGCGCGCTCGGCCACGGCAAGAAGTACGTGCCCTCGCTCGTCGAAGCGCAGGAGCAGCTGACCGGCGCCAAGCTCGTCCCGTGACGGGCTCGCCGTGAGCGCCGGCGCGGCGGCCGACGCGAGCCGCCGCTACGCGTGGACCGGTCGGTCGCGAGGCTGGCGTTCGTCTGCCCTGTCGTCGGTCATCTTCGGCGTCGCGTATTCGTTCGCCGCGTTCTTCCGTTCGTTCGCCAGCGAGTTCGCGGCCGACCGCGCCGACGTCTCGCTCGTGTTCGGCATCTCGGGGCTGATCTACTTCCTGCTCGGCGCCGGCGCCGGCATGCTCGCCGATCGCTATCGGGCCGCGCGTCGTGTGCGCGGTCGGCATGCTGTTCATCGCCGGCGGTCTGCTGGCGAGCAGCTTCGCGCAATCGATGGCGGCGATCTACGTCGCCTGGGGCGCGGGCCTCGGGCATCGGCATCGGCCTCGTCTACGCGCCGTCGATCGGCAGCGTGCCGCCGTGGTTCGTGCGCCGGCGCGCGTTCGCCGCCGGCATCGCGAGCGCCGGCATCGGCGTCGGCACGCTCGCCGTGCCGCTGCTCGCGACGGCGGCGATCGCCGCGCTCGGCTGGCGCCACGCGCTGCAGGCGCTCGCCGCCGGCGTGCTCGTCGTCGGCGTCGGTGCCGACGCTGCTGCTGCGGCGCGCGCCGGCGCGCGCAGCGCCGGGCGCGGCGGCCGCCGGGCATGACGCTGCAGCGAGGCGCTGCGCAGCCGCCGCTTCTGGTGGATGTATGCGGCGTGCGTGCTCGCCGCGCCGGCGATGTTCATCCCGTTCGCGCACGTCTCGGCGGCGGCGCGCGACCTCGGCATCGGCGACGCGCGCGCGGTCGGCCTGGTCGGCCTGATCGGCGTCGGCAGCATCGTCGGCCGCTTCGCGATCGGCGGCGCTCGCCGACCGGCTCGGCCGCATCGCCAGCATCGCCCTGCTCGAGGCGTCGCTCGGCGCGTGCTACCTGCTCTGGCTCGGCGCCGGCGGCTATCCGGCGCTGGCGGTGTTCGCGCTCTGGCTCGGCCTCAGCTACGGCGGCATCGTCTCGCTGATGCCGGCGATCTGCATGGACCTGTTCGGCGCGCGCGCGGTCGCGGGCATCCTCGGCACGCTCTACAGCGGCGCCGGCGTTCGGCAACCTGCTCGGCCCGGTCGTCGCCGGCGCCGTGTTCGATCGCACCGGCAGCTACGTCCCGGTCATCTGGGCCTGCTTCGTCCTCTCGCTGCTCTCGGCCGCGATCGCATCCGGCGCAACTGCTCCGCGACCGTCGCCCGACCTACTGACCGTACGCGGATCCCGATAGATCGCGCCTGCGGTGTCGTCGCTGACGAGAAGCGATCCGTCGGGCAGCGGCAGGACGTCCGCAGGACGTCCCCAGCACCGACTCGGCGCGCCGCTGCGTCGACCTGCAGGAATCCCTGCAGAAACGGCTCGGGCGCGCCGGCGCGGCCCTGCGCGTCGACCGGCGACGCGGACGACCTGGTAGCCGACTCTTCCTGCTGCGGTTCCACGAGCCGTGCTCGGCGATGAAGATGTTGCCGCGGTACTCCGCCGGAAACTGCGTGCCGGTGTAGAAGCGCATGCCGAGCGCGGCGACGTGCGCGCCGAGCTTGGCCGCCGGCGGCGTGAACTCGCTGCACGGCGCGCTGCGCGCCGAACTCGGGATCGGGCGAGTCGCCCTGGTGGCAGAACGGATAGCCGAAGTGCTCGCCGCTGCGCGTCGACGCGGTCGAGCTCGTCGGCGGGCAGGTCGTCGCCGAGCATGTCGCGGCCGTTGTCGGTGAACCAGAGCGTCCGTGTCGGCGCGGGTTCCAGTCGAAGCCGACCGAGTTGCGCACGCCGCGCGCGACGCGTCTCGATCGCGCCGCGCCGTCGGCGCTCCATGCGCTGGATCACGCCGTGGCGATCGCTCGGCAGGCAGATGTTGCACGGCGCGCCGACCGGGACGTAGAGCTTGCCGTCGGGGCCGAAGGCGATGAAGCTGCGGCCGTGGTGCGTCTCGGACGGGAAGCGGTCGCTGACGACGACCGGCGCCGGCGGCGCAGCGAGGCGTGTCGTCGATGCCGTCGAAGCGCAGCATGCGCGCGAGCGCGCCGACGAAGAGCGCGCCGTCGCGCCACGCCGACGCCGGTCGGCAGCTGCAGGCCGCTGCGCGACGGTGTGCACGGTCGCGCAGCGCCGCTGGCCCGTACTGCACCGCGTAGACCTTGCCCGCACCGACGCTGCCGACGTAGACGACGCCCTTGCGACGTCGTCGTTGCGGCCGAGCGCCATCTGGCGCGCGTTCGGCACCGCGTCGGTCAGGAGCTCGACGCGAAAGCCGGCGGGCACGCGGAGCTTGTCGAGCTGGCGGCGCAGCCGCCGCGACCGGCGCACGCCAGCGCGCCGAGGCCAGCAGCGCGACGGCGCCGGCAGCGCCGGCGGCGTCGAGCGACGTCGATGACAAGCACGTCGGTGACATCGCGTGCGACGCCCTGGCTATTGCCGCGCGCCAGCGACTCGACGTCGCTCCGCGTCGACGCCGACCTTGGCGCCGCGGCGACGATCTCGGCCCAGGTCACGGAGTCGACCGGGATGCCCTCGCGCAGCCGTCGCAGCGCGTCGCGCGCTCGGCTCGCCCGGCGTCTTGACGCGCTCGAGGCCGGGCTGCGGCGGCGACGCGGTCGCGTAGGCGACGAAGCCTTCCATCTCGCGCGCCAGGTTGGCCGCGGTGCCGAGCCGCTCGGGGTCGACGCAGGATCGAAAACATGCTGTTGAGGACGCGCCGGCGGCCGTCGGTGACGGCGCGGCCGGTGGCGCCGCCGGCGAGCGCGCCGCCGAGCAGCTCGCAGATCAGGGCCAGTCCCGCGCCCTTGTGCTCGCCGAACGGCAGCAGCGCGCCGAAGCGGCTCGATCGACGGCGATAGCGCGGATCGGTCGTCGGCTCGCCGCTGGTCGTCGATCAGCGTCCCGGCTCGACCTGCGACGCCCTTGTTGTAGGCGACGCGCGTCTTGCCCTGGGCGATCTTGCTGGTCGCGAAGTCGAGCACGATCGGCTCGCCGCCCGGGCGCGGAATGCCGACGCAGAACGGATTCGTGCCGAGGCGCGCGTCGCGCGCCGCCGAACGGGCGCGACGATCGGCCGCGACAGCACGTTGACGAAGTGGATCGACACCAGTCCGTGCTCGATGCACTGCTCGGCCCATTGGCCGATCCGGCCGAGGTGGTGCGAATGCGCCAGGCCGACGCACGCAGACGCCGTGCGTCCTGCGCGCGCGCCGCGCCGAGCTCCATCGCCTCGCGGCCGATCACCTGGCCGTAGCCGCTGCTGGCCGTCGAGGCGTCAGCAGCGCACCGCTGTCCTGGCGCACGGCGACGTGCGCGTTGACGGCGCAGGCCGCCCTCGAGCACCGCGCATCGACGTAGCGCGGCACCATGCCGACGCCGTGCGAGTCGTGGCCGCGCAGGTTGGCCTCGACGAGGTTGGCGGCGACCTGCGCCGCTTCGCGCATCATGCGGAGCCGGCAGCGGCGACGATCGCGCGGACCGCGCCGGAAAGCGCGTCGACGCGGAAAGTGAAGGTCTCGGTCATGGCGATCGGGGTCGGATGCGGACCGTAGCAGGGTACCAAGGCGCGCCGCTCCGACTAATCCCGGTCCGCTTGTCGGATACCCTCGGCAGTGCCACAGTCGACACGGTCGCCGACCGAATAGAGGCTGCCATGCGTCGCACTAGCCCTCCTCGCGCTCCTCTTGCCTCGGCTGCCATCGGCACCGCCCCTGCATCCGCTGCCAGCCGCGGCGACGACGGAGATCGTGCAGCAGCGCCTGAGCGACGGCCGCATCGCTTCTCACCGATCGGCCCGTCCGCGGCGCCACGACCGAGCGGTCGTGGCGGCTTCACCGCGAGGATCCTGCAGCGGCGCGCGCAGCGCGCGCGCGAAGCGAGCGCGTGAGGCGAAGCTGGTCAGCGAGCGCATCCAGCGCATGCTCGACCAGGAGCGGCGCGCCGACGAGAAGCGCGCGGACGCAGATCGCCAGGATGCAGATGGAGCAGCGCGAGCGCGCTTCCGACGATCAGGGCCTACACCTACGGCTTCGCCCGTACGCGTCCGACATGGCTGGGCTGGGCAGCGATTCCATTCGCGCTTCGATGACCAGTTCTTCCACAAGGCACTTTGGTAACGGCCATCATCGCCCGCACCCCGGACCGCACAAGCCCGGGTTCGGCGGGACCAAGTCGCACATGGGTCGCTGAGGCGGCGGCGCGGCACGGCGGCGGATCGGCCGGGCGACGCCGCGCCCGACCCGCTATCCTCTGCCGGGCGGCGCTCCTGCCCGCGCGCGCCCCTGCCCGCTGCCATGCTGATCGACTTCTTCTTCACCCTGCGCGCCGCCAAGCTGCAAGGTCTCGGTCAAGGAGTACCTGACGCTGCTCGAGGCGATCAAGGCCGGCGTGATCGACGACGACGAGCGGCCCGACGGTCGACGAGTTCTACTACCTCGCGCGCACCTCGCTGGTCAAGGACGAGGCGCAGCTTCGACAAGTTCGACCGCGCCTTCGCCGCCTACTTCAAGGGCGTCGAGATGCTGACCGACTTCAGCCAGGACATCCCGCTCGAGTGGCTGCAGAAGAAGCTCGAGCTCGAGCTCAGCGCCCGAGGAGAAGGCCGCAGATCGAGAAGATGGGCTGGGACGAGCTGATGGAGACGCTGAAGAAGCGCTTCGAGGAGCAGAAGGAGCGCCACGAGGGCGGCAACAAGATGATCGGCACCGGCGGCACCAGCCCGTTCGGCGCCTACGGCTACAACCCGCAGGGCATCCGCATCGGCCAGGACAAGGGCCGCAACAAGAGCGCGGTGAAGGTCTGGGACCAGCGCGCAGTACAAGGACTACGACGACACGCTCGAGCTCGGCACGCGCAACATCAAGGTCGCGCTGCGGCGCCTGCGCCGCTTCGCGCGCGAAGGCTCCGACGACGAGCTCGACCTCGACGACACGATCCGCTGCACCGCCGCCAACGCCGGCTGGCTCGACATCAAGATGGTGCCCGAGCGGCACAACAAGGTGAAGGTGCTGCTGCTGATGGACGTCGGCGGCACGATGGACGAGCACATCCACCGCGTCGAGGAGCTGTTCTCGCGCCGCCAAGACCGAGTTCAAGCACCTCGAGTTCTATTACTTCCACAACTGCGTCTACGACTTCATGTGGAAGAACAACCGGCGCCGCTACAGCGAGAAGTTCCGCGACCTGGGACGTGATCCGCAAGTACAACAAGGACTACAAGCTGATCTTCGTCGGCGACGCGACGATGAGCCCGTACGAGATCCTGCAGCCCGGCGGCAGCGTCGAATACAACAACGAGGAAGCCGGGCGCCGAGTGGCTGCAGCGCCTCACGCACGCGTTCCCGAAGTTCGCCTGGATCAACCCCGAGCCGCAGGGCGTCTGGGGCTACCGGCAGAGCATCGCGGTCGATCCAGCAGCTGATGAACCAGCGCATGTTCCCGCTCACCCTGCCCGGGCTCGAAGGAGCCATGCGACTGCTCGTGCAAATGAGCCTTGCGCGGCAGCGCCGCTCGCGGGCGCTGTGGTGGCTGTTGGCTCGCGCTGCTCGCGGCGGCTGCGCCAGCCTTCCGTTCTTCAAGCGACAAGGCCGAGGAAGCGCGCCGGCGAGCCGCTGAGTGCCGCAGTACGAGCTCGAGGTGCGATGCGCCCGAGCCGCTGCGCAAGCTCCTGCTCGACTACCTCGACCTCGGCGCGCTTCCAGAGCGCACCGCGCGCCGAGGCGATCAACGCCGGCCGAGCTCGACCGCCTCGCTGCGCGCCGCGCCGGCGCAGGCGCGCGCAGCTGCTCGAGACCGAGGGCTACTTCAACGCCGACGTGACGATCGCGCGCAGCGACGGCAGCGACGGGCCTGCCGCGGCTCACGATGACGTCGTGCCCGGGCCGCGCGCATCGTCTCGCGCGTCGCGATCGACGCCGCCGAGCCGCTCGCGCCGCGCGCGCCGACGCCCGAGGACCTGGACGCGATCGGCTCGAGCACGCTGCGCTCGACCTGGGCCGCTGCGTCCCGGCGAGCCGTTCCGCCAGCCGGCGTGGAGCGACGGCCAAGATCGCGACGCTCGCGCGCGCTGCGCGCCGACGGCTATGCGCGCGCGCGACCTGGCAGTCGACGCACGCGCGCGTCGATGCGCACCGACGACACCGCCGCGCTCGATCTGCGTCGTCGCCAGCGGGCCGCTGTTCCGGCTCGGCGAGATCCGCATCGAGGGGCTGCAGCCGCTACGACGAGACGCGGTGCGCCGGCTCGCGACGTTCTTGCCCGGCGATCGCAGTACAGCGAGCGGCTGTCTGCTCGACTACCAGGAGCGCGTCTGCAGAAGGTCGGCCTGTTCGAAGGCGCATCGGTCGAGCTCGACGCCGACCGGCCCGCCTGACGGCGGCGCCCGTGGTCGTGCAAGGTCAAGGAGCTGACGCAAGCAGCAGGCGACGGTCGGCGTCGGCTACAGCGCCAACACCGGGCCGCGGCGTCTCGGCTCGAGCACTAGCGACCGCAAGCTCTTCGGCCAGCCGCTGGATCGCGCACAACACGCTCAGCTCGGGCCCCGACCAGAAGCTGCTCGGCAGGCGAGTTCACCGTCGCACCCGCTCGAGAACCTGTAGCGCAACCTGCTCGCCGGCGCAGCGTCGAGCAGCTGCAAGCCGCCGACGAGACGCGCAACTAGCTGTGACGCGCGCGCGCCGGCCGCATCGCAGGACACCGACCGCTTCGAGCGGCTGTACTACGCCGAGCATGTCCACGCACGCGCGTGCGACAGCGCGCCGCTCGACGAGCCAGGCGCGACGCCGTCTCGGTCGAACTCACCACTGGCTGCGCCGCGACGTCGACAACGTCCTGCTGCCGACCGCGGACGGCGACCTTGTCGCTGCAGGGCGGCGCCGGTATGCGGCGCGGCACGCCAGAAGCGCTCCGACCGGCCGACGACGAAGACCGCGACGGTCCGTTCGCGTCGCCTGTACGCGCGCGCTGACCTGGTACCGACCGTTCGGCAGCGCTGGTACGCGCAACGCGCGCGCCGAGAGCCGGCCAGGTGTTCGTGCACAACCGTGATCGGCGTCCCCGACACGCTCCTGTTCCGCGCCGGCGGCGACGACTCGGTGCGCGGCTACGGCTACCGCACGCTCGGGCCGATCGGTCGAACGGCGCCGTCGTCGGCGGGCGCGTGCTCGCGACCGGCAGCATCGAGGTCGAGGCATGCGCTGACCGATCGGCTGCCGGCGCTGCTCGGCGCGGTCTTCGTCGATGCGCCGGCAACGCCGCCGACCGCTGGAGCGACCTGCGCCCGGTGTTCGGCTACAGGCGTCGGCGTGCGCTACCGCAGCCCGTCGGACCGCTGCGCCTCGACGTCGCCTACGGCCGAGCGACGATCAGCGCCTGTCCGCGCTGCACGTGAGCGTCGGCATCGTGACCTTCTGACCGAGCAACGCGTCGACGAGCGCCGAGCACCGATTCCGCCGCCGACGCGCGCTCGGCGCCGCGCGCACCGCCGCGCGCCGCGCAGGCGCGTCTTGCGCGTGGCTCGGTGGCGCGTGCTCGCGCGCTGCTCGTCGGTCGTCGTGCTGATCGTTGATCGGCGGCGCTGCTCTGGGCGCTGCACAGCGCCGCACGGCAAGCGCGTGGCTGCTCGGGCGCGCGCCGCGGCTCGCGGTCATCGTGCACCACGGGATCGCTGATCGGCGACTTCGCCGCCGAGCGAGTCGAGATCACGATCCCGGGCAGCGGCGTGATCCGCCTCGACGCGCCGAGCTGGCGATTCGCTGAGCGCGGCGCGCGGCGACGGCGAGCGTTGGCTGCACCTGCGGATCGCGACCCTGCACGCGGACCGGCTGAGCTGGCTGGCCGCAGCCGAGCACGGCCGCCACGCAGCGAGCCCAGCGCCGCGCCTGCGAGCCTGCGCCTGCCGATCGAGGTCGAGATCGGCGCGGCGAGCGTCGACGAGCTGCGCCTTGGCGCCGGCGACGCAACGCCGGTGCAGGCGCTGCGCGGCCGCAGTCCACCTCGGCGCCAGCGGCGGCGCGCGCCATCGCTTCGACGATCTCGCCGCGGGCTACGACCGCGCCCGCGTCGCGCGGCTCGCGCGTCGATCGGCGCCGACGCGCCGTTCCCGGTGACGCTCGACGCGACCACGAGCGCCGTCGATGCGGCGCTGCCCTGGCAAGCGGCGATCGCTGCCGAGCGGCCGCTCGAGGCGCTCGCTGCGCGTGCGCAGGTGCGAGTCGCCGCCGGCGCTGGCCGCGCCCGCGCAGTCGCTCGACGCGCATCGCCGTCGTTCGACCGTTCGCCACCTGGCCGCTCGGCGAGCTGCAGGCGACGACCGAGGCGCTCGACCTCGCGCGCGTTCACGAGCGCGCGCCGACGACGGCGCTCAGCGGGCGCGCGACGATGACGACGAGCGGCGTCGATCGCTCCGCGCAGATCGTCGCGCTGGATCTCGCCAACGCGCGCGCCGGCCGCTGGAACGAGGGCCGACTTGCCGGTGTGCGCGTCTGGTTGGCGAGCTGCGCGCCCGGCCCGAACGCTCCCGACGACGATCGAGGTGCAGACGCTGCAGCGCCGACCTCGGCTCGGCGCGAGCGCGGCGGCGGTCGCGTCGTCGGCCGCGGCAGCTGGAGCCGCGAGCGCTGGACGATCGTCGCCGAGTCTCGCGCGCGTCCGGCCGTCGGCGCTCGACGCGCGCCTGCCGACATCGCGCTCGACGGCAAGCGTCTCGCTCGTCGGCAGCGGCTTCGCGGCAGTGCGCCGCGGCAACGCGCGGTCGAGGTCGTCGCCCAGCTCGCCGGCCAGCTCGCCGATCGGCGTTTGCCGCGCGCCGCGCGCGCAGCGCCGCGCCTGCGCTTCGAAGGAACGCGCGGCGCTGAACGCGATCGACGTCCGCGCGTCGCCGAGGCGCAGCGCTCGGCAGCGCCCGCGCGAGCCTCGCCGGCAAGCTCGCCGCGCCGCGAGCGAGCAGCCGCCGTGGCAGGCGCGCGGCGGCAAGATCAAGCTGGTCGACTTCGACCCCGCGCCGTGGTGGCCGGGCAGCGCCGATTCGCCACTCGCGCGCCATCCGAGCCGACTCGACGCGCAAGGCGAGTTCGATCGCCTGACGCTACGCCGCAACCGGCCTGCCGCTCTACGACGCGCTCGGCGGCGACACGCGCCGCGCCAGCGTCGCTGGCGATCGCTCCCGACGCACGCTCGCCGGCGTCGCCGTCGAAGGCAGCGCGAGCTTTGTCAACAGCGACGGGCAGCGCGCGACCCGTCGTTCGACCTCGTCGCCGCCGGCAATCAGGCGCGGGGACAGGGACAGATCGCGGCGCGCGGCAGCGAGCGCCGACGATTGGCAGCTCGCGGTCGATGCGCCGGCGCTCGATCGCCTCGCGCCGTGGCTCGGCGCTGACGCGGCCAGCGCGCCAACGCGAGTGGCGCGACCGGACGGCGCGCTCGTCGCAGGATCGCCGGTTCGCTGACGGCGAAAGCGCATCCTCAGGTCGCTGGCCGACCGCTGCGGCACCAGCGGCGAAGCTGCACGGCGCGGGCCTGCGCTCCCAGACACTCGCCCGTGCGCCAGCGCCGAGCGCCGCTGGCAGATCGGCACGCAGGCCGACGCGCCGCTCGAGGCGACGTTCGCGCTCGACGGCGTCAACGCCGTCGGGGCGGGTGATCGAGCGCGCCGGGCTGCGCCTCTCCGGCAGCGCGCGCGCGCATCGCGGCGCAAGCTGCGCATCGAGTCGGCAGCGCTGCCGCCCGAAGTGGAGCCGACGCGCTCGCGGCGCGCGCGCGCCGGCAGTCGCCGCGCCGCCAGCAGCGGCGCGCCGACGCGAGCACCCACGTCGGCCGCGATCGGCGCGCCGTCGCCGCCGGCTTCGCGCAGCGCCGCTCGTCGTCGTCGCTCGAGGGCGGCCTGGTCGACGCCGGCGGCGAGCGCAACGCCGGCTGGCAAGGCAGCGTGCGCGAGCTGCTGGCGCAGACGCCCGGCCGCGCCGTCGCGCACGTGGCTGCGCGCGCGCGACCTCCGCGGCAGCGTCTTCTGGGCCGGCGGGCCGATGCGCGCAAGCGTCGATCCCGGCAGCGCCGACGTGCTCGGCGCGGCCGTGCGCTGGCGCCGCATCGCCTGGCAGCGTGGCCAGGGCGCGAGCGCTGGCCACGCTCGACGCCGAGGCGTCGATCGACGCCGCTCGCCGGTGGCGCCGATCCTGCGCATCGCTGCAGCCCGACTTCGGCTGGGGCGGCGACCTCGCGCGTCGGCGCCCGGATCTGACGTCGCGCAGCGCGCCGCCGACCGTCAGCGTCGACATCGTCGTCGAGCGCGCAGCGGCGGCGACCTCAGCGTGACCGACGAGATCTCGACACAGCGCGCTCGGCCTCACCGACCTGCGCCTGGGCATCGCCGCCGACGGCGGCGTCTGGAACTTCACCGCCGGGCTCGCCGGCGAGGCGCTCGGCGTCGCCTCGGGCGCGGTGGTCGCGCGCACCACGCGCGAGCTCGACCTGGCCCGACGCCGGCGACGCCGATCGAAGGCGTGCTCGAGCTGCGCGTCGCCAGACCTCGGCGCCTGGGGCACCTGGGTGCCGCCGGGCTGGCGCCTCGACGGCGCGCTGCACGCGAGCGCGAGCTTCGGCGGCCGCGTCGGCGCGCCGCACCTACACCGGCCAGATCGAGGGCACGCATCTGGCGGTGCGCAACTTCCTCAGGGCGTCCACGTCACGCGACGGCGACGTCGCGATCGCGCTGCAGGGCACGAGCGCGCGCGATCGAGCGCTTCACTGCGCAGGGCGGCAGCGGCACGGCTGCGGCTCGAAGGCGACGCGCGCCTTCGACGACGCGCCGACGGCGCGCAGCTGCACGCTCAGCGCCGACAAGTTCGAGGTGCTCGGCCGCGTCGACCGACGCATCGTCGCCAGCGGCCGCGCCGCGCTGCGCCTCGACGCGACGACGCTCGGCGCTCGACGGCGACTTCAACGGTCGACGAAGGGTCTGGTCGACTTCACGCGCAGCCGACGCGCCGACGCTCGGCGAGCGATGTCGAGGTCGTGCGCCGGCCGGGCGTCGCTGGCGCCGCCGGCGGCCTCGCGCGCGGCGGCGCTGCCGGCGCCGATCGCGCCGGTCGCGCCGGCGGCGCGCCAGGTCGCGCTCGACCTGCGCGTCGACATGGGCGAGCAGCTGCGCGTCGCGCGGCCGCGGCCTCGACGCCGGGCCTGCGCGGCGAGCTGCACCTGACGTCGCCGAGCGGCCGGCTCGCCGTCAACGGCACGCTGCGCGCCGTCGACGGCACGCTACCAGGCGTATGGGCAGAAGCTCGACATCGATCGCGGCGTGCTCAGCCTTCACCGGCTCGGTCGAGAACCCGCGCCTCGACATCGAGGCGACCCGGCCCGAACCTCGACGTTCGCGTCGGCGTGCTGGTCACCGGCACGGCGCTCGATCGCCGCGCATCCGCCTCTTCTCCGAGCCCGAGCATGTCGGACCTCGACAAGCTGAGCTGGCTCGTCGTCGGCCGCGCCAGCGAGACGTCGGCGGCGCCGACACGGCGCTGCTGCAGCGTGCCGCGCTGGCGCTGCTCTCGGGCGAAGGCCCGGGCGCCACCGACCGGCTGACCCAGGCGATCGGCCTCGACGACGATCTCGGTGCGCGCAGACCGAAGGCGAGGCCGAGGACACGATCGTCATCGCTCGGCAAGCAGATCTCGAAGCGCTGGTACGTCGGCTACGAGCGCGGCCTCGAACGCCACCGCCGGCAGCTGGCAGCTGATCTACCGCCTCGCCCGGCGCGTTCACGGTGCGCGCCCAGGCGGGCGCCGACAACGCGGTCGACCTCAACTGGACGCTGGCGCTGGCACTAGTCGCTAGGGCGCGACGTCCCGAGTCGGCTTCTGGCGATGTGGTTCTGCATGAAGGCGTCGACCGCGGCTGCGTGCGTCGACACGCGCCGGATCGAAGTCGAACTCGCCCTCGTGGCTCGACGCGCCGTTGCGCGTCGAGCGAAGCTCGCGCGGTGGATCGGTGTGGCCACGACCTCGTAGTCGACGCGGTAGCGCACCATGGGCCCGCCCGTCGCCGCGGCGAGTGTGATCCGTCGACCGTCGGCATGGCTGTCTCCAGGAAGCGCGTGCCGAGTATGCCGCGCGCCGGCGCGTCGACGGGTCTTACACTGCCAGCCCTCGTCCGCGGCCCTCCGTGCACGCAACGCTCGCCGTAGTTCAATGGATAGAACGGCCGCCTCCTAAGCGGCAAATACAGGTTCGATTCCTGTCGGCGGGACAACGAGTGATTCAGGCCGTCCCAAAAAGTCGCGAACCTGCCGCGCGTGTATGATCGGCATGGAGGCGTGCGGCAGCGCCCACCACTAGGCGCGCACGCTGCAAGAGCTCGGCCACGACGTTCGGCTGATGTCGCCGCAGTTCGTCAAACCCTACGTGAAGAGCAACAAGAACGACGTCGCCGACGCCGAGGCGATCTGCGAAGCGGTGGAGCGACCCAACATGCGCTTCGTCCGGTCAAGAGCATCGAGCAGCAGGCCGTGCTATCGCTGCATCGGGTTCGCCAGGGCTTCGTCAGGGCGCGCACCGCGCAAGCCAGCCAGATCCGCGGCCTCCTGGGCGAGGTCGGCCTGATCATGCCGGCACGGGATCTCTCACGTCGCCAAGCGCGGTACCGCGCTTGCTCGAAGACGCAAACAACCAGCTTCCCGGCTCGTTCCGTCGGCTGATCACTCGCCTGACCGAGCACCTGAAGGACCTGGACAAGCTTGTCGGCGAGTTCGAGGCCCAGATCAAGGCGTGGCATCGCAGCAGCGAGCTCAGCATGAAGCTCGAGAAGATCCCCAGGGATCGGCCCGCTGGGCGCCAGCGCTCTGGTCGCATCCATCGCCGACGCGAACAGCTTCGCCAACGGCCGACAGCTCTCAGCCTGGCTCGGGCTGGTACCTCAGACAGCACTCCAGCGGCGGCAAGCCGGACGCTCCTTGGCATCAGCAAGCGCGGCGATGTCTACCTGCGGACGCTCCTGATCCATGGTGCGCGCTCGGCGATCCTGGCGGCTCAGCGCAAGGCGCGTGAACACCAACGTCTGGCTCGCCGGACTGCTCAGGAGCGCGCCGCCACCCCAACGTGGCAGCGGTGGCGCTGGCAAACAAGAACGCTCGAACGGTCATGGGCACTGCTGGCGCACGGACGAGAGTTCCGGCCAACTACGCTGCACAACACCTCGCCGCGCAGAGGCACCAGGCATGGACAGGTCAACATCGACGCAGGAGGATCGAACCACGATTGCTCAGGCGCGATCACGCAGTGATGGCAAGACAGGTTAGACCGTGGTTGGCGAAGCCTAGAATGTCGCGTAGGCACTTCGAGTGCGACAAAGCGATTGGGGACCCGACCAGCAAATCCCGATCAAGGACAGCGGCTCATGCCGCAGCGAAAGTCCGGATGTACGGGTGCAATCGAACCTCCGAACCATCATGAACTGAAGGTTTACCAGGTCGCGGTGCTGGTCGGCGTCGGCGAGACCAGGCATGATCGGCCGAGGAGTGGGGCGGGTCTGGCGGGCTCATGCGCTCGCATCTCGCGGAGCAGGTCGAGGTCGAGGTCGAAGCCATCACAACGTGATCACCCAGCAGATGGGTGGTGATGATGGTGGCGCAATCAAGTGCGAGGCCCGCATGTTCCGCGGTGGCGCTCGTTCAAACATCTATCGGGTCGAGCGCGGCTTTTCGCCTTCTTTCCCCGAAGTGCGGTGCGCATTCTTCGGGCCCGACGTGGCCGTTGCTCGGCACGCGCCTTGCTCAGGACCGCGGGTCAACGGGAAGGCATGGGATACTGTCGTCGAGGTCGAGCTCTCCGAGACCATCGGCGGAAGTTAAGCTCGAGCGCGAGCACTCCGGGGTCGGTCTCATCTGTCGCTGGCACGGGCGCCTCGTTACGACACCATCATGCATCCAGCGCGGGTCGGGCTTGAGCGCGCCTGAGGTCGAGGCGCTGATCGAGGAACGACTCGCGTTCGACGTCTCCGCACGCGCGCCGCTGACACGCTGTCCCGCACTGGCGGCGTCTCCGCCGCCGCGTCGCGTCTCGCTCAGCATCGCGATCTGCAAGGACCGTGCCCAGCGCCTCGAACGTCTGCTCGTGTCGCTCGATCGGGTCGTGCCGACCTCGCGCTTCAGTCGCTCGAGATCCTGGTGATCGACAACGCTTCGGTCGACGACAGCACGCGCAAGGTCGCCGAGTCGCATGCGCTCGTTCGCTACGATGCGCGAGCCGCTGACGGGCCTCGACTTCGCCCGCAATGCCGCGCTCCATGCCGCGACGGGTGATCTCTCGCCACCTCGACGACGACGTGGTGGTGGACGACCACTGGCTCCAGGGCCTGTATGCGGCGTGGTCCGACTGCCCCGACGCCGGCGGCTGGCGGCTTGGTCATGCCCTACAAGCTCAGAAACGCGCGCCCAGATCGCGTTCAAGTTGGTTGCAGCCGGTCTTCGGCCGCGGCTCTCTGCGCATTCACCATCTGTCATCAAAGTTTCCGATGGCTGTTCTTCCACGGCAATCAGGCTCGTTGGCGCCGCGCGATATGGCCTTCGGAACCGCAGCCACTTTCGCCAAGTCGATCGGAGGCTTTCGATGAACGCGCGACGCCAGCCTGCAAGAAACGTACGCAGACATCGAACGTCTTCTACCGTCACAGGAGCGGTCGCGAGATTGTACGAGCCGGCGTACGCCGTTTCCACGAGCATCATACAGACGCTCGCGCAGTTGCAGCGCCAGTACTGGACCTGGGGACTCGGTTTCATGGCATTCCTGGTGGGCGCGGCGCGCCGACCCGAGCTGAAGCAGATGCAGGACGCCAGACCCGCCGCTGGTGGTTCAAATGCAGTCGGCAGGCTGCTCTCCTCGCTGCGCCACCGGCGCCTGCGGAGACGCGCTCTTCAGCTTCGCCGAAGGATTTTGCGGTGGCATCAGGGCCTGTTCGGCGAGTACGAGCGGTCCGAACGGCGAAGCCAGCATCCGCGGCACGAACGCCGAGGCGGGCGCGGCGCACGCGAAGCCCGTGAAGCTGGTCGGTCGTTCGCACCCGGACCTGCGTGCGGCACATCGCCGCAGCCAGCGGGCGAATCGCCCTCGTTTGTCGTCTGGTGGTGGGGCGCCTTGCCGCTCAGGAACCACCTCGCATCTCGCCCAATGGGGCTGCCGCTCGGCCGCGACCAGCTGCGCGATCTCGCGGCACGCTTGGCGGCCCAACAGACGACCGCGCGCCTCGCAACCTTCGGCGGCGTGCGGGCGCCACGGCCGACGGCGATCCGGCACGGCCCCTGCGATCGGTGCGCGGCGATGTCGACTTCCGAGGCCTTCGACCGCTGGGCGCGCCGTCAGTGCGACCGCCGAGGGTCTCGATCGTCGTCTGCACCCGCGACCGACCGCAGGCCCCTTCGCTCGTGCCTGCGGGCATTGCAGGCGCAGCGCTCACCCGCAGGCAGCGAGCTGATCGTCGTCGACAGCTCGGCCGACGCGACCGCCGCCGGCATTACAGGTAGCAGGTTGCCGGCGTGAATGCTTCGTCCACGGCCCGTTGGGCTCAACGTCGCGCACCAACGCCGGGTTCGGCACTGCACGCGGCCGCTGCGTTCACGAGCGACGATGTCGAGGTCGATGTCCACTGGACGGCCGAGACGGTCGATGCGCTGCTTCGCGCGCGACCCCGGTGCCGACGCGGTGTGCGGCATCGTGATCGTGCCCGCCGTGCTCGACACCAGAGGCGCAGCGCTTCTTCAGTTCGACCTCCTGGCGGCTTCGGCAGCCGCTATGTCCCGGTCAGTTCGACCGGCGCTTCCTCGATGCCAATCTCGCCGTGGGCCCCCAGGTGTGGCGCATCGGCCCGGCGCGAACATGGCTTTCCGGCGCAGGTGTTCGACCGCGTCGGCCATTTCGACGAGCTCTGGGGGCCGGCGCTTCCGGATGCTCCGAGGACTCGGAGCTCTGGTACCGGATCATCGCCGCCGGCGGCTGTTGTCTGTACGAGCCGCGTGATGGTCACCACCACCACCGCGCCGATTGGCCCGGGCTGCGCCAGCAGCTGCGCGCCCTACATGAAAGGGACATACCGCGGCGCTGCTTATCAACACAAGCGCTACGGACATCAAAGGCAACGCCCGGCGCGCCTTCCGCCAGTTGCGCTATTTTTTGCGCTGCGCCGGCCAGGTCGTGACCGGCCGCTACCCGCGTCGGTCGACTCTGCTGGCCGGAGTTCGGGGGCTGGCTCCGAAGGCATTCTGTTCGCATTGCGCCTGCGCAGCGGCGCCATTTCTAAGGGAACCCGCGCATTGCAAAAGACCTCTCTCGCCCGCTTCCTTGCGGCCAATCCGTTCCCGAATCCGTTCACCGATGGCCTTTTCTATCGCGAGAAGATGCGCGCCATCCACCGCAGTTGCGCCCGACTCGCTCGGCTCCGGCGCAAAGCAGCAGCCAGGTGCTGGAAGTGGGCGGAGGCCGCAGCGGGCTCGCAACCTGCTGTATCCCCAGGCGCGGATCGACGCTCGATCGCAATTTCGCCGAGCTCGATCACGGCCCGGGCCGCGAGCGGAGCGCCTACATCTGCGGCGACGCATGCGCACTGCCCTTCACCGACGGCACCTTCAGCGCCGTGACCCTCTTCGACGTCCTCGAACACATCGACGCCGACGCCGATGCCGCACGCGAGCCTGGCGGGTCGTCCGCCAGGGCTGGATCCTGGTGTCACGCCGAACGCCGACTGGCACTACCCGACATATTCATTCATGCGACGTTGGTGCCCGCCCGAGACCGACCTCATGCAGGAATGGGTCACGTGCGCCGCGGCTACCGGCCCGGGCCCCTCGCCGCCCTGTTCAGCGCCCGGCCCGAAGCATTTTTGCGACCTTCATCAATCAGGCGACGGGCTTCCTATCGACGTCGCCTTCTCGAACCTCGGCCGTCGACGTCGCAGGCCCTGTACCCTCGCGGCGCCGCTCGCCGCCGTCGGCTACGCGACGCACCGACGCAAGTCGCGCGGAACGGAGACGGCCTTTGCATGGCATCGCGACTGAGCGACGCATCGGCGATCGCGATCTTCCCGTGGGGCGACGTCGTCGAGGGTTCCTGGGGCCGCTCGGCCTCAGGCTGTCCGATCGTCGAGACGATGAGCGGCGGCCTGGCTTTTCGGTTACGTTAAGGCTGCGGTTCGCGGGCTTTCGGCCAGTCGTGATCTGCGCATCGGCCGCGGTACAGCGCAGCGAGCACAGGATCCATCAGCGCGACCGGGGTTTCCATCTGGATTCGTGCCCACGGCAGGTCGAGCGCTCTGCCCTACTACTTCGCGGCCCAGGAAGGGCTCAATGGTGGCGAACACTTAGCGCGCCTTCGCCGCAGCCCTGCGCCATGAGCGCTGCACCCGAATGCTGGTGCAGGAGTACGAGTACGCGCGCTTCGACGCACTGGCCGTGCTCGGTCGGCTCATGAAGAAGATTGACGTCTTCGCCACGTTTCAGGGCGGTGACCAGACACTCTCCCGAGTCGAAGGCTGGATCCGGTACCATGGTCGTTGCGCCTCGCCCGCGGCCTGGCGATCGCATCGAGCCGCGAGCGCGATCGTCTTCACAGCGCCTATCGTCGACTTCCGCCGATCGCCACGTCCCCAGCCACTCTAGCCGCCGACGAATGGCGCCCAGGATGTAGCACGGGCGCGGGCGCGGCTGGAGCCTGCCGCCTGATCTCTTCCTCGCCGTGACGCACGGCCGCATCGATCCATCGCAGGGACAGGCGTTCTCGTCGAGGCCTGGCAGCACCGACCGGCCCGCGGGCGAACGCCGCCTGGTCCTTGTCGGCGCAGGCCAGGACGACGAGCGCTTCCGCGCTCTGCTCGCCGCCGCGCACCTCCCGAGCATCGACTGGCATCCGCGCTGCGACCGATCGATCGGAGATTCGCCTGGCTCAACGCCGCGGACGTGTACGTCAGCGCCTCTCACGCGCGTGGAGGGCATGCCAGTGGCGCCGCTCGAAGCGATGGCGTCAGGTCTGCCGGTCGTGTGCAGCCGCGCCCAGGGCCTGCCCGACATCTTCGCGCTCGGAGAAGGGCATGGAGGCATCCTCGTGCCCTGCGACGATCCCGAGGCGATCGCTGCCGGGCTGCGATCACGCTCGAGCGCAATCCGTCGCTCGCCGCCGCCCTCGGCGTCGCCGGGCGAGCCCGTGTCGACGACCATTTCTCCATCGGGCCGTGGGGCGGAGCCTGCGAACCTTTCTCGCGTCGAGAATCGCATGATGGAGGGCGGGTTGATCAGCGTCGTCGTCTGCACCTACAACAACGCCGAGATCCTCGCGCTCACGCTCGCTCATCTGGCAGCGCAACGCGGTGCCTCCGATGTCGCTGGGACGTACTCGTTGTCGACAACAGCTGCACCGACCGCACGCGGGAGGTGGTGCGGCTGGATGCCGACCATGTCGGTCCCCGCTGCGCGTCATCACCGAGCCGCTGCAAGGCATCAATCCGGCACGCGTCGCCAGCGGGCGTCCGCAACAGCGCGGGTGCATGGATCGCCTTCATCGACGACGACGCTGCCTGCTCGAGCCCGACTGGATCCGGCAAGCCGCGTCGTTCATCCTGGCGAGCATCCCGACGCCGGCGCATTCGGCGGCAGTCGTCCTGAAATTCGAGCGGCCGGCACCGGTCTATGCCGAAGTACGGCTATGCGTTCGCGAAACACCAGCTCGGCCATGTCGCGCTCCGCCGCGACTGGCTGGCGACGCCGGCGTAGTCTTGCGCGCCGTTCGGCCGTGGCCGAGACGGATGGCTCGACCGCCAGTTCCTCGACGCGACCGCATCGGCCGCAGGCTCATTGTCCGGTGGCGATGTCGAGCTGGGACTGCGCATCGCCGAGCAGTTCGAGATCTGGTACGCGCCCGTTGCATCCTGAATACGCGATCGATGCGCGGGACCGAACGTGCCTATCTCCGGCGCACGGTAATTACCGGACTCAAGCCGCAGCAGCCACGACGTCGCCGTTCTCACCTGGAGCGCCGGGCGAGGGCGTGGTGAGCCATGCCCTGCGCAGGGCGTGGGCGCTGTCAGCGCAGGGTCTGCGCACGGCGACGGGAACCTGCTGCGGCGCCGCCAGGCCACCCCGACCTGCCCCTGTCGGTCGCATTCGCTCCCCGACTGGATGTTCGCCATGGTGACCTTTGGCTCGTTAGACTCGACCGTCCGACGCGACCGGATGGGTCGCCTTGCACCGGGAAGGCGCCTGGATCCCCGCGTTTAGAGTGCCGGGCCGGGCTCGCTGCGTGCTTGGGGAGCTGGGCCCCCTTTGTGCAGTTCCCCGCGCCCTCGGGCGCGACCCATCTGCTCTTAGCCCGACGGTTCAGGCTTTCTTGGCTCTCCACCTCATGATCGCCTGCTGCAGCGAAAAGACGTGCGCACGCTCACCATCGTCGACAACCTGCCGCCAGACCGCTCGGAAAATCTGCGCCACATCCGATCCGCGACTGAAGTTCGTGCAGGCCGATTCCGAGAACGTTCCGCACCGAAACGGGGATTCGACGAGATCACACAACCTCGCTTCGCCCGCCTCGCCACTTCCACAGTACGTGGCCGAGCCGGCGCAGACGATCTCGGCCAACGTCGCCGGATCGCTCCGGCCTGCTCTCGCTCTGAAGCAAGGCGGTCGGTTCGCCTACACCTCCACGTCCGAGGTCTACGGCGATCCGCTGGTCTCGCCGCAGCCGGAGAGCTATCGCGGCTCGGTCGACTGCACCGGCCCGCGTTCGTCCTACGACGAGAGCAAGCGCTGCGTCGAGTCCGCTCCTCTTCGGAAACCGGCGCACCCGCAGGCAGGTGAAAGTCGTCCGCCTGTTCAACGTCTTCGGCCGAGGACGCGGCCCGACGACGGTCGCGCGGTCTCGGAACTTCATCACGCAGGCGCTGCGCAGCCAGCCGATCACCGTCTACGGCGACGGCAGCACAAAGCCACCCAGCTGGAAAGCTACGTCGACGACATCATCGGCAACGCTCGAACGCTTCTTCTGGCTCGATGGCACCGACTTCCCGGGGCCGCTGAACGTCGGCAACGCCCGCGAGATCCCTGTGATCGACGTGGCGCGCTTCGTGCAAAGCCTGTTTCCGGCGTTGCCGATCGTGCACATGCCACCGACGCCGCGGGATCGAGCAATCGCCGGCTGATGCCACGCATAAGACAGTGCTGCCGGGATGGGCCTGCAAGGTGTCGCTTGAAGGGTCCGAGCGCACGATCAACTGGTTTCGGGCGGAGCTCGCGGTTCACTTCGACGACTTCCGCCTGCCACGCGCGCCGGCACCGTGGATCCCGTCGCCATCCCATAATTCGGTCTCTGGCGGCGCTGCCCGGCGGCATCGACCTTCCGGAGTTCACGCATCAGCAAGTCCACCATCTTCAGCAAATACGTAACT